>Ga0181520_10000038_pt1 | contig 237219 bp, 217 predicted proteins | sample PEATcosm2014_Bin_29_FD_132451 | JGI IMG/M metagenome (GOLD analysis project Ga0181520, IMG submission 132451) | Peatland microbial communities from MTU Mesocosm Facility, Houghton, MI, USA - PEATcosm2014_Bin02_30_metaG | ecosystem: Environmental > Terrestrial > Soil > Wetlands > Peat | place...
GATTCTGCTGCACGGCCTGGGCAATCTCTACTTCGGAATGTACATGCTGGTCGCCTCGGTGCTGGACTCCTGTGGTCTCCTCGACTTCGGCATGCGCACCGCATCATTTCGATTTCTCGCCCGTTACTACGGCAGTGGCGAGCGCGAGGAACTGGACCGCACCTTCGCTTCCAGCATGGTGATCACTTGCTGTTCCGCCGTGCTCATCCTGTTGGCCGCTCTGGCTGCGGTGTTTCTGCTGCCGCGCTTCTTTGCCGTCTCGGCCGTGGATCGGCCGGTTTTCCGGGAGCTGATACTGCTCTTGGGAGGATCGCTCACGGCAGCCTTCCTCTCGCAGGTTCTCGGAACTTATCTCTGCGCTTTCCGCCGCTTCGACTTCTACAACCTGAACTCGGCGTTGACCGGAATCCTGCGCACTGCGCTCATCGTGATTGCCTTGCACCTGGGCGGCCGCGTGCTTGCCGTAGCCACGATCACGCTAGGCTGCTCGCTGCTTTCGCTCGTAAGCTCCTCGTTCCTGGTGCGCATTGCCGATCCGGCGATCGCCTTCTGCTTGCGAAATATCTCCCGCCGGCGCATAGGCGAGCTGCTGGGCTTCAGCGGCAATGCCTTCCTGGGCACGCTCGGCGATCAACTCCGCTTCTTCATCGACTCGGTAGTCATCGGGCGCGTGCTTGGCATCGCCTCCATCACTCCGTTTGTCATTCCGGGACGTCTGATGGTTCTGTTTCGCGAGATGGGTTACTCCCTGGCCAGCCCGCTGGCGGGGGTGATGAACGAAGATGCGGGCCGTAGAGACGAGGATGCACTGCGCACCAGCTTTCTGCGCGCTACCCGGCTCTGCCTGCTGCTCAGTTTGTTCGTCAGCCTGCTGCTGCTGGTAAACGGCGCTACTCTGATTCGCTTCTGGGTGGGGCCTGGCTACGCGAGTTCCTATCCGCTTATGTTGGTGCTGCTTTCGGGATACTTCCTGATGCTGGCGCAACAGCCCTCGGTGGATCTGTTTCTTGTCCAGGGACGCCACCGCCTGCGCGGCTGGTGGAACCTGGGCGAAGGCGCCGCCAACCTGGGGCTCAGCATCTACTGGGGAATGCGTTACGGGCTGGTCGGCATCGCCCTGGGCACGGCCGCGCCCATGATCTTCGTCCAGCTCTTCATCCAGCCCTGGTATGCGCTGCGCACCATCGCACTGCCGGCAAGGCGCTATGTCCGTGAAGCACTGATGAGGCCCATGCTGGTGGGAGCAATTGCTTTGGGGGTTTGCGGAGCGCTGCGCCCATGGCGGCACGGCTACGGTGCGGTGTGGCTGCTGCTCTCGGTCGCAGGGCAGGCGTTTCTTTTCCTTGGCCTCGCCTGGAGGTTGGCGCTGACCGCGGGTGAGCGTGAACAGTTCACCAGCCGCCTGCGCAATGTGCTGGGGCTGGCGCAGCCGCCCACTTCCTGATCCAGCGCCTCACGTCTTTCCCGATCCAACTTCCTTGCCATAGCGTGCCGCCGCGGTGAATGCTCTCCGGGGCGCAAGCCAGCCACGCTTCCCGCAAGTCGGCAGAACCCGGTGCGTTCACCCGGAGGCTTGCAGCGTAGAATGGCGCGAGGAGATTCATCGCAATGGATTCACCCACAACGGAGCGCCTCCGGCTTCGCCTCACACTGGGGCGGGTGTACCTTGCCGCTGGCGCCGGTTGCCTTCTGGTCGCCTTCTTTCTCGTGCTCTGGCGTGGCCCGATGCCCTTCGAAGGTTTGGTCCGGAGAGCTGCCCAAATGAAGTGGTCCCAAAATGATAGAGCTGCCCAAATGGGTTGGGCCGAGGGTGTGCGCCTGGCGTCCCAGCCAGCGCTGCTGCGAAAATTTTACAGACAAACCTTGGCGGTGGGCTTCGGTTTGGCTGGTCTCACGACGCTCCTGGCGTTGGCGTGGAGCCGTCTGAACGGGTTGGCGCAGGCGAGAGTGTGGCGTGCCACCTGTGCGCTGGCCTGTACCTGTGCGCTCTGTCTCTACGTCTTCAAAGTCACTTACGATGCGCCGTGGGCGCCGGTCGATGTGCTCATGTCGAACCCCGGCACGTTGCCGATTTTTGGCCACCGTCTATTATTCGTCTGGCTGGCGAAAGCTTTCCAGGCCGCGATACCCGAGCTTTCTGCTGCGCGCGGCTACTATGTCTCGCAGGTGGTTGCGGCGCTGTTGGCAATTTACGCCATAGGGCGGTGGTCGGCTGTCCATGTGGGTGAGGCCCTGAGCCCGCTGGGGCAGGTGCTTGCGGTGATCCTGATTTCAACCTGCCTCGACTACCGGAATTTCTACGACATTGGCATCGTCTTCTTCTTCTCGTGCGGATTGCTGGCACTATACCGCCGGAAATACCTGTGGTTCGTGGTCGTGGTCACGGTCGGAACCCTGAACCACGAAAATGCGCTGCTCCTGGTTCCAATCGCGGCCTTTCTGCTGTACGACGCCGAACCCCGGCGGGTCTGGTTGGCGGTAGTTGCGGCTTCGCTGGCGGGGCACCTGCTCGCGCGCGCCGCAATGCAATGGCTGATCCCACTCCCCGGGCATGTCGATTGGAGAATCTGGTCGAACATGACCAAGCCTTTCCTGGATCACAGGGAAATGGCGCTCTCCCTGCTGGCACTGGGCGGTTGGTACGTCCTGGGACTGATGAGCTTGCCGGCCTGTGACAAGCGGCTGCGGCGCCTCCTGCTGTTGTTCCCGATGCTGTTTGGAGTGACCTTCCTTTTCGGACAATTTCATGAACCGCGCCAGTTCAATGCTTTCATCCCTGTATTAATCGCCGTCCTGTTGCGGGGGGCGCAGTGGAACGTAGCGCAGGGCTCGGCATAGCGTTGCACGACGCCTGAAAATCCCTGGGATGAATCGATGCGGTATGGTAAATTCGCGCTTCTGCGCCGGCGGCTTTATTTAAGAATCCGAGGCATTGCAGCGCTCACTTCTTTCCCAATCCAACTTCCTTGCCATAGCGCGCCGCCGCGGTGAATGCTCCCCAGGGCGCCAGCGAGGCGCCCCTGACGCATGCCTTCAGAGCAAGAACTGCGAAGCCGCCCATTAGCCAGGCGAAGGCAATGAAGTTGCCCCATCCGTGCTGCCAGTTCCGGTAATACAGGTAGCTATTGCCGCGCACGAGGGAGGCGATCCAGTGTTCGTCGGCGCGCGCCGTCTCGCTTCTGTTGTGCACCAGCCTTGCCCGGGGATCGACCATCAATCTGGCGCCGGCCGGCAGGTGCAGGCAGAAATCCACGTCTTCGCCCTCGCAGGCTCCGCGCAGATTCTCATCGAAGCGCAGTCCGCTGATGCGGGCGGCGCGGAAACTCATGAGGCCGCCGCCAAAGTAGCTTACAGGAATTCTTCCCGCGCTGCGTAGCTCATTGGCACGGTAATAGACGCTATACCGGTCATCGCGGAAGGCACCGCGCATAAACAGCCATCGCCAGGCGCGAGCGGTGAATGCTTCCGGCGTGTAGAAGTAGTTGGTGATGATTCCCGAGATTCCAGTCACCTCGGGATCTTCGGCGTAACCCTCCAACAGCCGCTCGATGAAGTCCGGCTCCGCCTCCACGTCGTCGTCGAGAAACAGGACGATGGCGCAATGGTTTTGGTCCAGAGCGAGGTTCCGCGCCATCGTCAGACCGGTGATACTGGGATCGAGCGTGTAGCGCAGGCAGACCTGTGCCGCCGCCTCGGCCCGCTCCGCGAACAAGGCGCGTACCTGCCGCTCGGATTCATCGCTTGTGCTCTGGTCCACGATGACCAGTTCCTGCGGAAGAACGGTCTGCTCCAGCACGGTTCGAACGGCGATGATGAGATCGCGGGGCCGGTTGCGGGTCGGGATCACGACGGCGAGCGAGAGCCCTGCCGCGGGTTCCGTGGCAACCGGCGGCACTTGCAAACTGGGCTCAGTGCTGCTCATTGGCCAATTGTTCGATGACCGAGAAGTTCACCTCCCGCGCCGGCCCCAGGAAGTCTCCGTAATTGTGTTCCTCTCCGCCGGTTTGGAAGCCCCAGGCGTCGGTGCCCAGAGTCTTGCCCGCCTCGTAGCCGTCATACGCATTATCCATGAGAGAAACCACGCCCCAGTTGCGTTGCTCCACCAGATTATCGGTCCACGCCCACCACAGGAAGCCGACGAACGGATGCGCGCCGGTGGATGCGCGCGAGTGGAACAGCCACTCCACATCCTGGCGGTAACGTTCCGTGCGCGCCGCCTGCGTGTCCAGGAACCGGGGCGAGCGGCCCTCGGGTTGCTGGGTGTGGCGCCACTGACCGGAGTCCGCATTGGCAACCATGCCCTCCCAAATCGTCAGGGGAATATCTCCCGCCGCCCGGGCTACGAAGTCCAGTTCCTCCTGGCTGGTATCGACGTTGAGGCTGATCACGTCCAGCGATTCGCGTGCCGCCCGGTAAATCGGAGCCCGCGCGGGAGCCGACCAGCCTCCAATGGTCGTCGGCCCGAAAAACAATGTGTCCGGCGCAATCGCGCGCAACGCCGCGCGCACGGTGGACAGGTACTGGCGCGCGATGAGATAAAGAAAATCGTCGAGATCGTGAACCATGTTCGGGTTCGCCCCCGCCGCTGGCGGCAGCGTCGGGTCGCCCGAGCCCAGCCAGCGGTGCGAAGCGCGCCCATTCTCGTCGAGCAACCCTTTGCCGTTGGGCCATCCGCCATCGCTGCCGAAGGTGGTATAGCTTGCGCCCCAGGCGTGGTTGAGCGCCTCCACCGAGCCATACTTTTCACGTAGAAAATCACCCAACCGTGCCTTGGTGTACACCTGCATATCGGCGTACTTCGCATCGGACCCTGGGACTTTCTCCTGCGTAGGTGCAGTGACCAGCGCAAGATAGCCGAGGTGTGGGTGCGTATAGCCCGCGGGCTGGGTTGCGAACTCCGGTCCCGGGCCGAATCCGGAAAGATTGTCGCTATCATCGCTAAAGACGCCAATCAGGTACGGCGATTGCACCTGCTCCGCCAACCCGCGGTCAGCGGCGAAAATTTGGTAAGCATTGCGCACCCACGCGGGATCGAAGACATCGGGAAAGATGCCTGAGCCCGGGTCGCCGAGCACGGCCACATTCGGATCTTTTCCGGCGTATAGGTTCTTGAAGACGCCTTGCCTGAGACCTACGTACGCCGGGCTGTTCGCGATAGACACAGACGCCATCTTCACCGGTTGCTCGGTGCCGGTCCACTCCGTCTCGGAGTCCGTCGCCAGCAACATGCGATAGCTGTAAGGCGCAATTGTGTTGAAACCCCAGGAGCGCAGTCTGCGGTTGGCCTGAAGCCACTTGACCTGCTCGGTGCCGTACTTGGTCATCAACCGCTGGTCGTAGGTGAAGCCGCGCTCGTCCCGATGCACATCGCCCCCCACATCCCAGATTCCGATCATCCAGAACGGATTTCCCTCCGGCGTCAGCAGGACCCAGCGGTCACCCAGCTTGGCGGTGCGCCAGTGGCCGGTGGCCCTGGCTTTTGCGCCCGGTGCAACAACGCCGCCGAAGCGGTCCACACGGGCTGGGCTGATGTGGAGCGAGAAGCTGCGCTCTGCCTGGTTGCCGCGCAGGTCATGCACCTGTGCCGTAAAATGAAAATCGCCGCCCTGTTTCGAGACGCCCGCGAGAACACCCTTCGCGCTGAGTTCCATGCCTTCCGGCAGGGCGCCCTCGGACTTCCAGAAATATGGCGGCATACCGCCGGCAGCAGTCAGTCGCACCAGGTACTCGCTTCCCGCGCGTGTCCATGGCAACTCCGGGTTTGACGTAACCACCGCGAGTCCGTTCCACGCCACCCGCAGCAGGAACGGCTGGCGCAGGGTGCGCGGCGATTGTCCGCTGTCAGCCACCGAGGCATCGAACGAGTAATCGCCGGGAACCTCCGCCCGGCCGTGGATCGTCCCATCCTCCTGAAGCACCAATCCCGGCGGAAGATGTCCGCGGTCTATCGTCCAGTGATAAGGCGGCTCTCCGCCTTCGGCGCGCAGTTCGAAGCGATAGTCGGTGTGCGGCGACGCCTGGGGAAGCGAGGTGCCGTTGACAATTCTGAGGCCGAGCAAGCTTCGCGCCGAGGCCGGCAGCCAGCGCGTGCCGGCGCAAATCAGAAGCAGCATCGCGGCCGGCAACAGCACGGTCAACGCCAGTCTGAGGGTTTTCGAAGTGGGACGGTTATTCATGAAGGCGATGCCTCGCAGCGTTATTATACGGGGAGAAGCAAATGGGTTGCTAAAATGAGCTGGCGTCCTGGGCTCTCCCGGCGTAGCGGTGCGGCTCGCACACGCTTGGGAGCGGTTCTGATGGGACTTGGATCAACCCATGATTTCAAGCAACCCGCGGCAACCTGCAAGCGGATGCGGTAGGTAGACATTTTCACAGTAAGAATGGAAATCCAAGTTGAACATGATTTCCTGGAAAGTTGAACTCGTGAGAGGGATTGTGAGGTGCCCGGATGGACACGGATGGGAGTGATGCACCTCGGCAAAACAATATCATTACGACCCATCATAAGAGATACGACCCGCTCTGGCGCAGCCGCACTGTATTGCTGCCTGGTTACATTGAGGACTTGGAGCGATTCAGGGGCGAGCTTCCGATCACAAGACATCTAGCCTGGGGCTGGAAATTATTTTGCCTGAGCCGGGGATTTCAGGTTGTGATTACCGGCAGTGAGCGGCTGGCATTCGTCTTCGCCATCCTGCAGAAATTCCGCCGGCACAAGGTTCCCCACATTTTCATGCAATCCATGTGGGACCTCCCTAAGTCGGGCGTAAGAAGACTGTTCAAGCGCGTTTTGCTGCGCACTGTCGTGAGCTCGGCCAGTTGCGTGTTGGTGTATTCCCGCCGGCAATTGGAACTCTATCCAAAACTGCTGGGGCTGCCGCGTGAGAAGCTCGTATTCTTCTATTCGCATACCACGCCGCATGCTGAGGAGTATCCCGTAAGCCGGGGCAACTATGTTTTTTCCGGGGGCGACTCCAACCGCGATTACGCAACGCTGGCCGCTGCGGCGCGAGGTCTCAACTGTCACTTCATCATCGTGACTCGCCAACTGGACGATCTGCCGGCCGCCACGCTGCCGCCTAATGTAGAAGTGATTGCGGGCTTGCCGGCGGATGAATTCCGCCGCATGATGGCCGGAGCTGCCGCCGTGGTGGTCTCCCTCCGCCCGGGCGCATTGGAAACCGGCGGACGAACCGTGTATGGCGATGCCATGAGCATGGGCAAGGCGGTCATCGTTGCTGACGATGATGCAGGCGATTACATCACCAATGAACACGACGGCCTGCTCGTGCCCGCCGGCCAAGCCGTTGCCCTGCATCATGCCATCGCCCGCGTGCTGGACGACACTGAACTTTGTATGCGCTTGGAACGAAACGCCAAGCAGACCGCCAGGGCTTTTGCCCCTGAAAGTTTTTTCAATGCCATTTTTGCGCTTGCAGATGCCCGTGCCGGCGTGGCAGGAGCAGGCGACGGCTAGGCAGCGCCATCGGGGGGATGAATGCGAAGGAAGGGCGCAAATACCGCCCGGCTGACCAGGTTGCTCACTGCGAGGGCTATGTCTCCCGGCGGCTTACTGGAGCCGCCCCAGACTCTTGAATGCGGCCTCACTTCTCCCGAGCGCCAGCACCGGCGCCCTCCTGATCATGCCAAATCGGTCTTCCGGGGTATTTTGCGCTTACCTGTGCGGGAGACTTCTGTCAAACTGTATGGGCATTCTCTCATCACCCATGGATAGGACGGACGCACAGACCGCGCCGGTGTCTTCGCCGCTGCTGTTGTCGGCGTTGCCTCGCAGCGCCTTCTGGCGGGTGGGCGTCATTGTGGCCTGCATACTCCTGCTCTACGCCCCGGTGCTCAGACATCTGGTAGGCCAGTGGTGGGACGAACCCGACTACTCGCACGGTTTTCTCGTGCCTCTGTTCAGCGCCTATGTACTGTGGCGGCGTGGCGATTTGCTGCGCAGGGTCGAGCCCAAACCCTCCTGGACGGGGATGGTGATTCTGTGCGCGTCGCTCGGCGTGCTGTTCGCCGGATCGCTCGGCGCCGAGCTTTTCTTGCAGCGCATTTCGCTGCTCGGCCTCATCGCCGGCCTTATCGTGTGGTTCTGGGGATGGGGCATGGTGCGGGCCGCCGTCTTTCCGCTGGCCCTGCTCCTGTTGATGATCCCTCTTCCTAGAGTGATCTACTACCAGATGGTCTTCCCACTGCAACTCCTGGCCTCGCGGCTTGCGACCTGGATTCTGCATGCGATGAACCTGTTTCCTGTCTTGCGGGAAGGCAACGTACTTGTGCTCCCCTCGACCCGCCTGGAAGTAGCGGAAGCCTGCAGTGGACTGCGCTCCTTGCTCTCCCTGTTGACCATTGCCGCGATGTACGCCTACCTGGCGGAGAAGAACAACCTCATCCGCTGGTTCCTGTGTCTGCTGGTGATTCCCATTGCCGTGGTCGGCAATGCTGGGCGGGTGGTCTTTGCGGCGATTTCGGCCGAACTCGCGGGCGCCTCGACTGCCGAGGGCTGGTCGCACTTTCTTTCCGGCCTTTTTCTTTTCTTCTTCTCGACGCTTCTTCTGCTTCTCTGCCACGCGCTAATCACGGAGGCCTCGCTCCGGGTGGCTTCGCTGCGGAGGCGATCATGACGCGCTGGTGGGCGGCGCTGATCATTCTGCTGGCGGCGGCCGTAACCGAGTACGCTCTGCCGCGCACGGAACCCGCCGTTCCACATCCGCGGCTGCAGAATCTTCCCTTGGCGATCGCCGGCTGGACGGCAGAGGACATTCCCATCGATGCGCACCTGGTGGTCGCTTCCCGCGTCGACAGCTACTTGAACCGCGTCTATCGTCAAGCGCCGGCAGGCGTGGTGGGCGTCTACATCGGCTACTACAAGAGCCAGCGCGCCGGAGAATCCGTGCACTCGCCCAAGAATTGTCTTCCCGGCGCTGGCTGGCAGCCTATCCATTCCTCACGCATCGTGCTTCCACTGCAACCGGGTCCGCCCGCCGAAGTCAATCTTTACACCGTGGAAAATGAACACGAGCGTTTTGTGGTTCTCTACTGGTATCAATCGCACGGACGCATGATCGCCAGTGAGTACCTTGCCAAGTACTATACGATTCGTGATGCCATGCTGCTCCACCGCACCGACGCGACGCTGGTGCGCATCATGGTCCCAGCCACGGACGACGAGGCGCGCGCGCGTCAGTCCGCCATCGCGTTTGCGATTCTGATCGCGCCCAGACTCGACGAAGTCATACCGCGTTAGAGTGGGAGGGGTCTTGCATATTCGTTTTATTTTTGTTTGTTTCGTGGTTTCGCTATTGCTGGCCTCGGGATGTAAGAAGGATCCGGAGGTTGCCAAACGCCAGTATCTGGAAAGCGGACAGAAATTTCTGCAGCAGGGCAAGTATCAGCAGGCTGAGATTCAGTTCCGCAACGCACTCAAGATCGACCCTCGCTTTGCCGACGCCTATCTGCAGCTCTCGAAGGCGGCCATTGCAACCGCGCGCTGGCAAGACGCATTTGGCAACCTTCAGCGCGCCGTGCAACTGGATCCCGGCCTCACGGAAGCTCGCCTCACGATCGGCCGGCTCTATCTTTCCGCGCACCAGTTTGACCAGGCGGAGGAGCAGGTGCAGGCCATCCTGCAGCGCGATCCTTCCAACGTCGAAGCCTACCAGCTCCTTGGCGCCGTGTATCTGAGCAGCGGGCGGGACGACGAGGCCCGGGATGCGTTCGCCCGGAGCATCAAGCTGGCTCCCAACGACGCATCGGGATACATCAATCTCGGCCTGATGGAGCTGAGTCTGCACAACTATTCCGCGGTCGAGAGCAACCTGCTGAAGGCGCTGCAGGTCGATCCGCAGATGCCGATTGCCTACGCCGATCTGGCCAACTTTTATCGCATCCAACGGCGCCTGCCTGACGCCGTACGCATCCTGCAACAGGGCATATCGCGCAATCCCGAGGCATTCCCGTTGAGTGTCCTTCTGGCGGAAATTTTCGTCGATGAATCACGCCCGTCCGACGCCGAGGCGGAGTTGCAGAAGTTGCTCAGCGGTCACGGCAACGTTCCCGAAGTGGCCGCCGCCGTGGGCGATTTCTATGTCGGCCTGGAACAGGACGAGCACGCCCTTCAGGCCTACCAGCGCGGACTTGCCGCCGCGCCAAAAAACAGCGAACTTGAGAACCGCATCATCGCCGTCTATCTGAGCAGCAACCGCATTGCCGAGGCCCAGGCGCTGAATGAGAAGGTTACGCGCGAGAGTCCCTCCAACCCGACGGCCAACGTACAGCGCGCCCAGATTCTGATGGCGCAGAACCACCTGGACGAAGCGGTGCAGATTCTGCAACGGCAGGTGGCTGACAGCCCGGATCTGGCGCTGGCGCACTATGTTCTCGGCACGGCGCAGTGGCGCCGGGGAGCCATTGACCAGGCCCGCGATGCCTATCAGACCGCCGTCCGCCTCTCGCCCGGGATGGTGGAAGCCTGGAAATCGCTCACCGAGTTGCTGCTCTCGCGCGGAGAAACCGCTGCCGCGCGCCTCTATGCGCAACGTTGCATTCAGCTTGAGCCGGGCGCAGCCGCGGGACACCTTCTGCTCGGAGCGGCCTACTACGAAGCCCATGAGTACGCCCGTGCGCGGGAGGAGTTCGTCGTCGCCGGGCATCTGTCGCCGCGCGATCCCTGGCCGCATGCCCGCATGGCCAAGGCTTGGGCCGCGGAGAAACACAACGCCGAGGCCGAACGCGAATTTCAAGCTGCCCTCGCGCTCCAGCCAGATAATTGTCCGCTCTTTGGCGAGTATGCCGATTTCCTTCTGAACAGCTCACAGTTGGCGCAGGCGGTGGATCGCGCGCGCCAGTTCGCCGCCGCCCATCAGAACAATGCCGAAGCACAGCGCCTGCTGGCAACCGTGCTCATGCGCCGCCAACTATATCCAGAGGCCGCCAACGCCGCCGAGCGCGCCGTCGCGCTGGATCCGCACATGCTGTCCGCTTATCTGACTTTGGGCTCCATTCAACAGAAGCTCAACCAGCCGGACGCCGCCTTGGCAACCTACAACCGGGCCCTTGCCATCGAGCCGAATTTTGCCCCGCTACAGTCCCTGATCGGCAACCTGTACCTGGCAAAGAACGATCTGGACTCCGCTCGCCATTGTTTCGAGCAGGCGCTGGCGAGCGATCCGAATTTCGCCATCGCCGAGGCCAACCTTGCCTGGATTTATGCCGAGCGTAATGAAAACCTCGACGTTGCCCTCGGACTGGCGCAAAAAGCCAAACAGCAAATGCCGGCGCTTGACTCGATTACCGATACCCTTGGCTGGGTCCAGTACAAAAAGGGTAACTACTCGGCGGCAAAGTCTCAGCTCCAGGAGTGCGTGCACTACGCCCCGCAGCAGGCCAGCTACCACTACCATCTGGGCATGGTACTGCTGGCCAGCGGCGATCAATCCCATGGCCGGACGGAGCTTGAGAGTGCGCTCCGTTTGAAGCTTTCTGGCGACAACGCCCGTGACGCCCGCCAGGCGCTCGACAAATTGCGCTGACCGCGTGCGTGAGGCCTGTGCAAGAATTTGGTACTTTTGGGCACGAAAATCTTGGTAAACGTACTGCCGATTTCTTTGTGGCACTGGTCTCAAGTATTTACGGCACTGAAAACAAATGAGATCGGATCGTGCAAAAGTTTGCTTGCTTTGGCATTTTAAATGCACTATGACTAAAGTCGTACGACCACCGTACTTATTTGTCTGGTCATCAGGGGGTTCGATTCCTATGCGTCACTTCGTCAGAGTCGTTCTAGCAATGGCTTCGCTGCTGTTACTTGTAACGGTAGCTGCTACTGCGCAGACTCAAATTACCATCGGACCAAGCACCGGCGGCTCCGTCGAGTTCACGAACGAAGGAGTTGGTACAGCTGCGATGTCTTTTCTCGGTTCGTGTGGCGCCACTGCAAATTGCATCGGTGGTGATGCTTATATCGGGTCCAGCGCCGGCAGCTATGACATGTGGATCACCGGCAACAATCCGCTCCTGACGGCGACTGGCTCTCCCGACGTCTTTGCCGTCAATATGAACGGCGGCACTCTTAACTTCAGCTTCTCCGTCGGCTCCAGCTCCTTCGCCGGAACGATTCAGCTCACCACGCTCAAGGACGGAACCGATGCGCCTCAAATTCTCGGCACGCTGACAGTTTCAAGCGCCACCGGCATTTTTGCGGCGCTCTGGAAAGCCGGCAATGTCGTGCCTCTGGACATGACCATCTCCTTGCAGCCGGGTAACCCCTTTGTGGGCACGGTGGTGAGCGGTGGGGCGGGTAGCACCACGGGCACGGTTTCCAGCGGAGAAATCATCGCCGCGCCTGAACCGACGAGCATCGCACTGATCGGCTCCGGGCTGCTGGCAGTCGGCACCATGCTGAAACGCCGCCTGCGACGATAATCCGGGTACGGTACCGCTGAGTTAGAGTTGACCCGAGGGCGCGGTGTGCGCTCTCGGGTCTGTCGTGTTTGCCCGAGGCCGCCACGGTCCCGCTGAAGCGCCCGTTCCACCCGCCGTGCGAAGCGCATCCGCGCTCGCTACAAGCCAGTATCCATCGATCGATGCAGATCCGTTGGCACCGGCTGCCTCTGCAAAGCTGGCTGCGCCAGCCGGTGATTTCAAGCATGACGTGCTTCGATAGGGTACTTTCGTTTGCAAAAATGGGGTAAAAGTTACCTTCGTAAGTTGTGAGGCTTTTCGCAGGAACCGATCATCTTCTCCAGGACAGGAGGTTGCATCGTGTTACTTGCGGCATGTCTTTTCTTCGGACTTCTTGGCGTCGAGCCTCAACCAGGGCTTCCCGCCGACGCGCCTGGAGCCGACATGCTGACCGTCCCAGCTACCCCTCCCGCCAGCAGTCGGAACCCCCAGGCGGTTCTTCTCGATCTGATCAACGCCGAGCGCGGCAAAGCCGGCGAGAAGCCCCTCAGCTGGGACGCGAAACTTGCCGAGGCAGCGCAGGATCACGCGGAGATCATGTCGCAGCAAGGCCGCCTTTCGCACCAGTTCGAGGGCGAACCTGACCTATTGCAGCGTCTCACCCGGCGCGCAGTGCGGTTGGATGCCGCCAGCGAAAACGTCGTCTACGACGTGAGCGCGGAAGGCGCGCACGAAGCGTTTGTCAGGTCGGCCCCGCACCGCACAAATATGCTCAGCGCCTCCTATGACGGGGTCGGCATCGCGGTGGTGAATGTGCAAGGGATTCTTTACGTGGTCGAGGACTTTGCCCATCGCATCTCCGGCTCGAGTGACGACGCGGCCGCACAGCGCATCGGAGAGCGCTTCGCAGGACTCAGGCAGCAACTCGGGTTGCCGCCATTGGAGTTGGTCGGCGATCCCCGCCTGCGCGCGCTGGTTGAGAAGATGGCCAGCCGCGAAATGCCCGATAGCCACGCCGCTCTGGCTTTGCCCGGGGTTCGTTTCGCCGCTTCCTACGCCACCACCAGTCCTGACGAAATCCCCGCCAATGTCGCCCGTCTGGCGTCGATTCGCGGCGTGGGCACCTGCGCGGTCGGGGTCCAGTTCGCCCGCACACCGCGTTATCCTTCCGGGCTCTTCTGGGTCAGCATCGTACTGTTCGATGAAAACGCCGCATTCGCACGCAGGTAAGCTGCGCCGGTTGAATGCTGCGCCGCGTCTACTGCAAGTGTGCGGGAGCGTTGGATGCCGGGGCGTTCGCCGCGGCACGGCGTAATGAGAGCGCGGTGAGTTTGCGCATCAGGTTCTGGAAGGTGATGATGCCGACCAGGTAATCGCCTTCCACGACGGGAATCATGGCCAGGCCGGTGCGTCCGATGCGGCGCAGCACGGCGGCCAGCGACTCCTGTGGAGCCGCGACCAGGTACTCGCGGCGCATGGCCGATTGCACGTACCCGTTGCCTTCCTCTTCCATGCACGCGGCCATCTGCTGGCGGCTGATGACGCCCACCATGTCGGTGCCACGCACCACGGGAAACTCCTCCTGTGGGGGCTCAACGGGACGTTGCAGGGCATCGGCCAGGGTATCGGCCGGGGAGAGCGTGATGAAGTCGGTGATCATCACGTCGATCACCTTCACCCGCTCCAGCACGGCCTGCAAAATCATGCTGCGGTCTTCCAGTTGAGCCGCCAGGAAGAGAAAAACCCCTGCCATCATGATCCAGAGATTGTTCGAGTTGGAACCGAGGAAGACCGCTCCGCCGGAAACAAACAGGGCCAGGGAAAAGAACTGTCCGATCGAAACCGCGCGCCGGGTCGCCGTGACCTGGTCTCCGCTACGCGCCAGCACCGCGCGCAGAATGCGTCCGCCATCCAGCGGATAGGCGGGAAGCAGGTTGAGCCCGGCGACAAAGACCTGCGCCCAGACCAAGCTGCGCAAAAGATTAAACGGAGTGAGCCAGGGAAAGCTGAACAACTGCACCTGGGGACGGAAAATGAGAATCGTACTCGCAAGGATGAGCGCCAGCGCCAGGTTGACGCAGGGTCCGGCGAGCGAGATGCGAATCTCGCGCCGCGCGTCCAAACCGCGCTGCGCCTGCTCATCCAGCAGGGAGATGCCGGCGATGGGCAGCAGCACCACGCTGCGCACGCGTACGCCGTTGCGTGCGGCAGTCACCGCGTGACCCAACTCACGCATCAGCACCGCGAACAACACCAGCAGCATGAGCAGGAAGCTGCGCAATCCCACCTGCGGGCCGCGTCCGGCTTCAAGCATCCACACCAGGGCGAACATCAGCGGAAAGCTGAAATGCACGCGGAAGTGAATCCCGAAGATGTCTAAAACCGGAATGGACCAGCGTCTCATGCCATTTGCCTTGCGGCGGAAAAAGCCGCTACTAATAGACTACACGGCGGAGGGCAGGGAGTAGAAGAGGCCGATGAGAGTGATCGCGGGAAAGTTTCGCAGCCGGACGCTGAGAACTCTGGAAGGAGCAGAGACCCGGCCCACCTACGACCGGCTGAAGGAGACTCTGTTCAACGTGCTGGCCTCCTCCGGCATGATCGCCGAATGCCTGTGGGCGGATCTGTTTGCGGGTACTGGCTCGGTGGGCATCGAGGCGCTGAGCCGGGGCGCGGCAGCGGTGCACTTTGCCGAATCCAGCGGCCGCGCGGCCCAGGTGCTGCGGCAGAATCTGGCTTCACTGGGACTAGAGGCCGGCGATGTGGCCGAGCGCAACGCAGCCGACGCCCTGCGCCAGTGGGACAAGGAAGGCGTGCAGTTTGACGTCTGCTTTCTCGACCCTCCCTACCGCCTGCACGGAGCCTATGGCGAGATTTTGCGCACCCTGGCGCGCACCAGGCTGCTGCGGACGGGCGGCATCGTAGTCGCCGAGCACGAGAAGCGCTTCGATCCCGGCGACGGCGAGGGCGATCTGAAACGCTATCGCCTGCTGCAACAGGGTGAGAGCGCACTGAGTTTTTACCGGCGAAGCACGGAAACCGGCGACGCTGGCGAAGGCTAGCGGAAAGCAGCGCGAGGCATTCACATCACCAGGTCGCTGGGACGAACCAGCGCATACTGCATCTCGGTCAGCTCCTTGCGCACCAGGTTCAGGCCGAAGACGCAGCTTTCAAACTGCTGCGAGAGCCGTCCAAACAGGGGCGCAACCTTGCGATACTCCATCTGGTCGAACTGGCTGACGATGAAATAGCTCTCCTTGCCCGCGTGGACAAAGTCGATCAGGCTTTCCAGGCGCTGGCGGCGCAGGCGGAAGCGATTGATCGCCTCGGGAAACATTCCGCTGTAAAACAGGGTGAAATCTCCAATGTGTTTACGCACCTGGCGCTCGCGGTCAAACGACGCCGCCTCGCCGAACACGGGATCGCTTTCCAGCAGCATCTCGCCCACGTCGTCCAGCGAGCGGCCCTGCGCGTTCTTCAGCGCATAGAGACTGCGGGTGTCGCAAAAGTCGGTGAGCAGGTTGGCCAGGTAGGCCCAGATTTCCTCGTCACGCAGGCCCACTTGACGGCCAAATTGTTGCGCAATCTTTTCCGCCAAAAGCTGACGCAATGGATGCCGGTCGCTGATCTGTGCCATGGTTGCCATCCTCCCAGACGGGTATGCGATCACCCCGAACGCACGCCGCTCGCGCAGAGTGAGTCTGCGCGTGTCATGTACTTAATACGACTTTGCGAGCGATGGCAAGGCAGAAGGCGCGACGGCGCAAAGATTGGCAGTCGTCGGTGGGAACTGCTGATAAGGATTCGCCTCCAGGCAGCGGGAAAAGCGCCTAGACGTAGAGTCCGCACCAGCGTTCGGCAATCACGATGGAGTTGCCGGGATGGCGCGGATCGTACTTGACGCTGGTGGCAACGCCGATGCGGCAGGAGTGCAGATCGAGGAACTGGCGCAGGTGAGTCACGTCCTGCGAGCACTCGTATTGCACCCCGGCCACGCCATAGGTGTAGATGATCATCTGCACGGAGTGGTCGGTATCGGAATCGAATTCCTGCACGTCGAGCACGGTTCCATCGGTGATGCGGCCCTGCGCGTTGATGCGCTGGCGGCGCAGAATCTCGCGCTGCTCGGGAGTTTTCTTGCGGCCGCTGAGCCAGAACATCGAGCCGCACGCGGCCAGCACGATGGCGCCGGTGAGAATGTAGATGCGCAACAGTGTCATGGAAAAGAGTGCGGCCAAAAATGTTGGTGGCCTGCTCACCTTCGACTTTACTACGAAAACGGACTGCATTGGCATTGCGCGGGAATCGAGCACACCCTGAGAAACCACAAGCCAGCCGCGCCCGCCCTACTCGTCCACCACCGGGTTGCGCAGCGTGCCAATGCCTTCCACTGATACCTCGACAACATCCCCGTTTTGCAGCGGGCCCACGCCCTGCGGCGTGCCGGTGGCAATCAGGTCTCCCGGCAGCAGGGTGCAGAACTGCGAGATGTGATGCACGATGCGGTCGAGATTGAACATCATGTCGCGGGTGTTGCCATCCTGGCGCAACTCGCCATTGACGCGGGTCTTCACCTGGACGCCGCTTGCAGGGTCCAGGTCGGTGGTAACGATGGGACCAAAGGGACAGAAGGTGTCGAAGCCTTTGCAGCGCGTCCACTGGCCGTCGATGTTCTGCAGGTCGCGCGCGGTCACGTCGTTGACGACCGTGTAGCCAAGGATGTAATCGCTGGCGCTTTCGCCGTCCTTCATCTGGTGGCAGCGGCGGCCGATGAGGATTCCCAGCTCGCCCTCGTAATCCACCCGCTGGCTGAGCTTGGGACGGACAATCTCGCCTCCGGGAGCCAGCAGCGCGGATGGCGGCTTGCTGAAGATGAGAGGCTCGACCGGCATCTCATGCGCCAGTTCGCGGACGTGGGCGGCGTAGTTGCGGCCCACACACATGATTTTGCTGATCAAGGGAAACGGGATCAGCAGCTTGGCGCGCTCCAGGGGAAATGGTTCGTCGATCTTTTTGCCGGAGCCGGGCTCCGGCAACACGATCCGCTCGGGCACGCCCGCGGCACTGACCTGCATCTGCGGACTGCCCAGTTCGCTGATGATGAAGTCCTGGCCGTCACGGGTTTCCACCAAACCAAAGCGGGAACCTTCCATGCCAATAAAGCGGCAGAATTTCATCGCGCCTCCATGGGCACTGACTCTTCGGCCGGAGCCGATTGCGCGCTGCGATTATCGCGCACATCGACGGCCGCGACCGTGTAGTAATACTTTTGTCCGGGATGAACGTCATTGTCACGCCAGGCAGGAGCCTTGATCGGGGCAGAGGATACGGCGACAAAGCTGGAGCCTTCGCTGCGGCGGTAGACGATGTATCCGGCCAGATCGCTCTCCGTGTTGGGCGCCCAGGAGAGATCGATGAAGGGCTTCTGGCCCACGCTGCTGAACACCGCCTGCAAGCCGCTGGGGACGGCGGGCGGAAACGTGTCGTGCACCCTCAGGTGGACCAGGTCGCTGTCGTTGCCCTCCACTTCGACGACGGGCTTTCCCGGCGCGGCCAGCACGGTCGCGGCGGCAATCTTGTAGTCGTATTCCTGTTCCCATTCAAACCCGCTGTCGCGCGCCTCGTCTTCACCAGGGCGGTACGGCAGTTCGCCGACCAGCGCAAACTCGTTCCTGGCGCGGGCTCGCCGGTAGATGCGCAGACGGTAGGAAATGCCCGGAGCAGGCGCGAGGCTGGCTGCGGCGTTCCACTCAAGCAGCGGTCCCTGGGCGTCGAGCGTGGCGCGGAACTGGGTGGGAGGCGGCGCGGTTGGCGCCAGCCAGGTGCGTACCTGGTTGGACAGTCCGGCGGCCTGGCCGCGCTGGTTCGCGACCTCGATCGCGTAGGTGGCCTGATTCTGGGAGCCGATCAATTGCGGCGGCAGCACGTCCTCAAAAGAAACCACGGGCCGCCGCGCTCCAGGCAGCGCCGAGGCCAGCTCGCTGCTCTTGATCTGCTTGACCACCTCGCCGCAAACATTGATGGGAAACTGGTTGAGTACCCGGCAGACAAGTGTGGTCGTGGGCCAACGGATCGCCTGATGATCGGTGGTGACCGCCGGGGGCGTCCAGGAGAGGACAACGCGATCGCCTTTACGCACGGCGGAAAGGTTATCCACCGCTACCGGCAGGCGCAGCGACGGCGGCTGAGGAACGCCGGGCGAGGCACAACCGGCGGCCAGGGCAAGTACGCAAACGCAAACGGCGGGCAGGATGGTGTTCTTCATCATCGGAACGGTTCAGCGTATCAGAAAGCAGCCCCTCTCTGCAGCGGAGATCGCGCAGATACGAATTCTCAGGAGCGGGCGGAGCTTTTCTCACCGCGGCCCTGCCGCTTTCCAATGCATCATGCAGGGTTCTTCTGCCGCCAGGGAAACCTGTTTATCACCACGCCGTTTTGCTGCACCCTGCCGGCGCGCCGCTTGGGCTGGGTACACGGCAACCCGCGGCGGGACCGGAACCCAGCCATCATGAATGGCGCCTCGACTCCCTGGCTGGGTATGGAGTCCGCAACGGTTGGGCGCTCAACGGAAAATTCCGCCTCCAATAATAATTTTCGCTGACCGCGCGGCGTTATCCTTGAGTTGTTTCACATGATGGCAAACGACCGCATAGCGCAGCCATCGGTAGATAGGACAGATACGATTAGGAGGGTGACAAAATGATTGATTTTTCCAAGATGACGAAGAAAGACATTGGAAAACTCTTTGATTACGCAATATTACCGAAGGAGACCACCGAATCCATCATCAGGGATAACTGCAAGATCGCCATCAAGTACAACTGCAAGGCGTTCTGCTTCTCTTCCTCTTATTGGACCCGCGTCGTTGCCGAAGAACTCAAGGGCACGGACCTGCTGGTTGGCGCCGGCATCGGCTTTCCTTATGGTCAGCAGAGCAGCGCCGTCAAGGCCTTTGAGGCGGAAGAGGCCGTCCGGATGGGAGCCACTGTTCTGGACAACACCATGAACGTTGGCGCACTCAAGGACAAGAAGTACAAGGAACTCGCGCAGGAGTTCAAGGACTATAAAAAGGCCGCCGGTCCTGTGATGACCAAAATGATTATCGACGCCGCGTTTCTCACCGACGAAGAAATCGCCACCGCTTGTAAAATGATCGCCGAAGCCGGCATCGACTGGGCGAAGTCTTCCACCGGTCAGTGGGAAGGTCCCACCCTGGAACAGGTTCTCATCATGGTTGACACCTTGAAGGGAACCAATACCAAGGTCAAGGTGTCTGGGGTTAAGTTTCCCAGGCCCCAGAATGCGTACGCATTCCTGTTGGCCGGCGCCGAATTGATCGGCACCCGTGCTGCGCCTCAGATCATCGACGCCGTGGACACCATGCGCAAGATCGGCATGATCCCCCAGTACAAAGGCTGATTTCCACAGTGAATTGCAACGCTCTTTCCGGCAGCATGGTCACACATGCTGCCCTATTTCACCACACGGCATGCGCGATAAGATCCTGCAGATACCTCGGTCGGCCGGGACGGCTCGTTGCTCGCGCGCACCGGCTGGCCGGCCATCAGAGCACGCCGGATTCGGTGATGTGGCGCGAACGATAGACCGAGTAATCCGGCACCTGGCGCGGATAAACCTCGCCCATCAGGGGTGAGGAGATCAGAAAATCGGCGGAAGAACGGTTGCAGGCTACCGGAATATTCCAGACGTTGACCAGTCGCAACAAGGCTCGCACATCGGGATCGTGCGGCAGTTGCTCCAGCGGATCCCAGAAGAAGATGAGGAAATCGAGTTCCTGGCGCGAGATCATGGAGCCGATCTGCTGATCGCCTCCCAGGGGACCGCTTTCCAGGCGCGTGACGCTGAGTCCGAGTTCGCGCTCCAGGATGCCACCCGTGGTTCCGGTGGCAAATAAGATGTGTTCGCGCAGAGTGCCAATGTTGTAGCGCACCCAATCGTAGAGGCCCGCCTTCATGTTGTCATGGGCAACCAGGGCGATCCTCTTTCTTGCTGGCAGCGGAACGGTGATGTTTTTCACTTGCGGCCCTCCCGGGCAAATCGATCTAGTAGAGGCTCTCCTGCCTACGCAGGTTTCCGAAGGTTCCAATATTGGCCAGGCTGAAGGAGAAGCGGTACTGGTTTTCAATATTTACGCCCGGCACGTCGATGTGCCGGTACTCGAAGCTCATGCCGCAGCAGTCCCAGTTGTAGCTGCTCTGCGCGGCTGCGTATTGCAGGAGCCCGACGTTTTGGTCGTAGCCCATGCTGAATCCTCCGGCGAAGCCCCGTTTATTCGGATGGCCGTAACCCAGCAGATAGCGGTACTGGTTGAATACCAATGGCGCGTTGCTGGAGATCTGGGTAACCGAGTTGGAGGGAACGTGGAAAAAGGCGTCGCTTAAGCCGACAAAGTACTCGCCCAGGCGATATTCGACAAAGGTCGCGCTGGAGTTGATGCGGCCGCGGACTGGGTCGTAGTCCAGTTGCCATTGCACGTCGGTATTGGCCGAGGTCTGCAGGCGCAGCTTGCTGACCACCGGACTCCAGGTGCGCGCTCCGTCCAGGAATGCGATGCCGGTAAGATCGTCGGTTGTGGTGAAGACGTTGCGGCGGCCGGTCACCAGCGCGCCCCCGAAATTTTCATTGATGTAGTACTTCTGCTTCACTTCCCAAACCAGAAGCTGGCGGGTGGCATTGTTCTCATCCTCGCAGTGGGCGCGCACCACGCTCACTCCCGGAATGTAGGCCGTGGATTTGTCCGGGCGCACGGCAGGCGGCGGCGGAGCCTCGCAGGCGGGTTCGTGACGGGCGGAGCGGCGCCGGCCATAGATGCGCTGGATGAAGTCGTATTCGAATTCGCTGGTGTTGCTGATAATGTCGGTCTCATCGAAGCGGATGACGTTCTGGAAGTTGTTCACGCCCGCGGTGTAGCGATAGGTGAAAATGGGCCCGATGACGTGCTTGAGGCGGCGGCCAAAGATTTCCCGATCGAACACTTTCTCCAGCACCGGAGGCCGCAGTTCGATGGCCGCTTCCACGTCACGCCGGTTGAGTGAATTGCCGTTGGCCACGCCTAACGGATCGCTGGCCGAAGGATTGGACTGTTGGGTGTAGAGCGTGTCGTGCACGGCTAGCTCGGGACGCAGATCCCAGCCCTTCCACTGCAAGGGAAGGGCAATCCGCGGGCGAACGTCGAGACGGCCGACCAGGTTGGCCGTGACAAAGCCGGGTTCACTGCGCTGCAGGCCGCCTGCGCTGGCGTCCACGCCCCAGCGGAACCCGGATGAATCCAGCCCATGCTCCAGTCCGTTCACCTCCACCATCGGCAGGTGAAGGATTTTAATCTGGTTGGAGAATGAGTTGGTCTGCGGATCCTGGTAAAAATCCTGGTAGCGGTCGGCGCTTGCATTGAGCGAAAACCCCGCCAGATTGTGCGACAGGAAGCCAAGCGACTTCACCTCGGAGTTCACCGCTTGGGTGTAGGTCTCGGAAAATGCCTGGCGGAAGAGAAACGAACTGAGGTAGTCGACGCTGGTCGCGGCGCGCCAGTGATCGCCACTGGTCTCGCCGGACAAGCGCACCTCCTCGCCGCCCTGGTCCTGATGGGTCACCGGGGCGCCGCGGTCCAGCACGCCGAAGTAGTGCAGTTCCAGCGAACTGCTTTCCGAAGGCCGCATGCGGAACTCCGCCGTCTGGCTCCAGCCGCGCGAGGAGAAGTACTCCGCTCCCACGGACAGGTCGCTCCAACGGTTGATCGCCCAGTAGACCGAGTCGCCCAGAATGAATCCCTTGGTGGAGGATTCCCCGATGGACGGGAGCAGGAATCCGCTGGTGCGGGAAATCGCACTGGCCGGCGCCTGGGTGTAAGGAAAGTAAAAAATGGGCAGCCTGAGCAGGCGGAAGTTGGAGTGGTAAAGCTTGGCGTCTTCACCGGCCACCACGTCGATCTTCTCCGCACGGAACGTCCAGGCCGGGGGCTGTTCGGCACAGGATGTGATGCTGCCGTGGAAGACGACGTAACGGTTGCGATCCACCTTGTGGACCTCGCGCCCGACGATAAAAAAGGGATTGCTGGTGGTCAGAATCACGGTATGCCCGTGCACCACGGCGCCGAAGGTCCCGGAAACGTCGTAGAAAATTCCGGTCTCGCTCTTCACGTTGTAGGTGGCATGGGCAGCGATGAGATGGGCGTCGTGGGGTCCGCCGTCGAAGACAACCCTGCCGTTGGCTTCCACCTCGCCGGTGGATTCGTTGTAGGTGCCATGCTCGGCACGCATGACGTAGTTCTGGAACAGGATCTCCACGTCGCCGTCCGCCGTGTACAGGTCGCCCTGCTTTTCCTGTTCCCTGGCCTTGATGGTGACTTCCTGGGAAGGCAGTGCCGCGGCCGCCGCCGGGCTCGACGGGAGCGTGGGCAACTGACTAGTAAATGCCGGCAATGCCAGTAGCAAGTGACTTAGGAACGTGACTGTGATAATTCTCAGAGTGCAAAGGGTCATCGGATGCGTTTCGCCGGTTCACGTGGTGCGCAAACAGCGCCCGGTTGCACGTTAGCACGCGCAGCCGTCCGCCACAAAGTTTAACGTTTCAGAAAAACCCCTAGCGCTCTGGCATTTCCTACAATTCGCTCATGGACTGTCCGCTTTGCGGTACACCGTGCACCTGCTCCGTGCCCTCCGTGGCCGCGCGAAGTTTCCTGTCGCGCGGCATCCTCACCACGGCAAAAGCCGTGGAAGTCTCTGGCACCCCCAACTCGTTCATGAACCCAAGAGCTGAAATGCATTCTGCCGAACCGTTTGATACCGGCGTACAAGACGACCCCAGCCATCCGGCCCTTGGGGACGAGAGCTGGCGCGCCGAAGTCGCCTTACGCGTCAACACCTACCGCGCCCGCCGCCATCAGAACAGCGCCGAGGAAGCCTCTCTCAGGCTCGACTTCGGTGCGGCCGCCGATTCACCGGATTCCGTCAGCCAGGGCCTCGCAGCCTTCCACGCTGACGCAGAGAACCACGCTGAGCCCCGTCGCGGTCCCAGTCTGGGCGAGGAGCCGCGCAACCCGGTGCGGCCGCCACGCAACACCTTTGACACGAACTATTATCGCCGCCTCAACGCCGAAACCATCGCGCAAATCCCCCGCCCAATGATGGACGCAACCGCCGCGGCAATCGAGCCCGTAAGCGAAGCGGAGGCCGAGTGCGAGGCGGAAGTTTGCTCCGATCCGAGCGAGAAGCTGCCTGACGGTACGGATGACGGTACGGGTGACGAGCCGGCGATTGATTTGGAACTCCGCCCCACCGTGGCCGGAGATTCCGTCCTGGATCGCTATTGCATTTCGCAAGCGGAGCCCGAGCCGGCTGCGCCTCCCGCGCCTCCCGCCGTCCGGCCGCCTGCTCCGGCGCAGGGAAATCTGATTGTCTTCCGGCGCTCGCCCCTGGAGCCGCCGCTGCTGCCGCAGCCTTCCGGTGACGAACTGGCCGAGCCCATGAATCGCCGGCCGCGCATTCTCGAAGTGCCCGAGGACATCATGCCCGCCACGCAGGGTTCTCTGTTCCCTGAGATTCAGCTCGACGCCGATGAGCCCGAAAGTTCAAAACCTCGCGAGCCCGAGATCGAAGTGCCGCTGCGCGTCGCGCCGGTCTCCGAGCGGCTGATGGCTGCGCTGGCGGACCTGGGCGTGGTGATGGCCGCCGGCGTACTGCTGGCAGCCATGGCCTGCTGCGCCCTGCCGGACGTGCCTCACACCAAGCCCTTCTGGATGATGCTGGGGGCGGCAACCATGCTGCTTTGGACGGTCTATCAGCATCTTTTCCTGCTCTACGCCGGGCGTACTCCCGGCATGAGCATGAGAAGCATCCATCTGCGCACTTTTGACGGCCGTGTGCCGCAATGGCAGCAGCGCGGACGCCGCGCACGTTTCATCTTCGTGTCCTTCGCCGCGGCGGCCCTTGGCTTCCTCTGGGCACTGGTGGATGAAGATGCGCTCTGCTGGCATGACCGCGTCTCGCAAACCTTCCCCACCACCGAGTAGTCTCCGCCTACTTTGCCCGGCCGCCCAGGAGCGGCTTTTCCAGTTCTTTCTTGAGCAATGCGAGCGTTTCTTCGCGCAGCGGACCGTGCAGCCGTTCCTGGAGACGATCCAGGGCCAGGCCCACGATGTGGTAGTGGTGCAGCGACGCAAACTCCGGATCCGCGGTTAACTCCAGCCAGATGGTGTGGAGCAATTCGAGATCCTGCTGGCGCAGCCGCGGTTCGTGCGGGCCAAGGTAATACTCCTCCATGCCGTGGTCGGGAGTATGGATTTCCAGTACGAGGTTCGGGCGCGGCTCCGGCAGACGCTCCCAGGCGTCGCCCGTCAGTTTGCCCTGCTCGTCGAGCGTCAGCTTGTTGGAGAGGCCGCAGACGACGCGCGAAGACTCCAACCGCGACGCGGTTTGCACGATCGCGTCAAACACATCGGCCGAAGGCACCACCATCAGCGAAACGTGCTTGCCCTCTTTCTCGGCCAATTCCACCACTTTGGTGAACAACTGCTGCTCGTACTCGTCGAACAGCTCCGCGCTGTCATAGCTTTCGTTGCCGCTGAAGGCGTACTCGCGGTGGTAGATGCGGGCAGTCATCACCACAATGTCCTGCTTGGCAACGTCGGTGCTCTGCAACTGGTCGTTGAGATAGTAAAGATTGCGCGGGTCTCGGATGGCCACCAGAATGTTGCCCGGACGCACTTTCATCTCTTCGCGGTCCACCAGCGGCTGCTCGGCGATGCGGAACTCCTCGCGCATTTCCTGCTGTGCGCCGCGCTGGCGATGGCTGATCTTCTCCGAGACCGAGAACACGCCAAACAGGACAACCGAGAAGCTGACCCCGGCCATGGTCGCCAGCGGCTTGGTCATCAGGTTGACCAGCGCGGTGCCGAATAGCAGCAGGGTGATCAGGGCCAGCCCGATGGGAAGCTCCAGTTTGCCGATCTGGATGTTACCCGGCACGCGGAAGTCGCGATGTCCCGGCTCGGTGAAGCGCAGCACCAGCACCGCCAGCGATTTGAAGGCGAAACTCCAGATCACGCCGAAGGCGTACAGCGCCGCCAGCAGATACACGTTGCCGTGGCTGGCAACGATGGTAAGACACTGCAGGAATGCAATCAGGTTGATGAGCCGGTGCGAGGTTCCGTACTTGCCGTGCGGCTTACGGAACCAGGGCGTCAGCACGCCGTCTTCACTGATGCGGTTGAGCACCCCGTTGGCGCCCACGATCGCCGTGTTCACGGCGCCCGACAGAATCAGCGCTCCAACCAGCACCACAAAGCCCTGGAAAATCAGCCTCAGGTTATAAGGCCCAGCCATGTACATGGCCAGACCGCCGATCAGGTTGGCAAAGTATTCCGGACGCTTGTGGTCCGGAATGATCATCACCGCGAAAAAGGAGACCAGCGAGGTGAAGAACAGGCTGTAGAGAAAGATGACGGCTCCGGCTTTCTCCAGGTTCTTCAGCTTGGGATGCTCGATCTCGCGATTGACCTGCGCCAGCGACTCCTCGCCGCTCATGGCCAGCACCGAGTGGCCAAAGCCGACCAGCATCAGCACCCAGGGCAGCATGGTGAGCAGCGGCATGTGGGCGAGCCAGCCGAGGGTATCGCCATGGGAATGTTCGTTGGCCGCCATGATCGACTGGTGCGTGGGCAGCGGCGGCAGGTGCCGCGTCTCCGGATGCACAATCAGCGTAATCGAGCACCAGACAATCAGCATCACCACCATCACCGTGGTGATCTGCATGATGCGCATGGCCTTTTCGCTGGATTCGTGGATGCCCTGGATGTTTTTCCACCAGAAATAGATGGTTACGAGAATGCCGAATCCGGCGGCGAAATAGTCGCCACGCCAGCCTGTCAGGTTGAAGGGGTGGCCGACGCGGCTGGATACATCCACCACAAATCCCGCCAGGTACTGCCCGGCGGAAACCGCGCTGATCGGTCCCGTCAGCACGTAGTCAAACAGCAGCGCGGAGACCGAAAGCTTGGCCAGCGACCCGCCCATCGCTTCCTTGACGACGCGATACACGCCGCCACGCACGAACATGCTGCTGGACTCGATGTAAAGGGAACGCACCGCGTAACTGAACAGCATCACCGCCAGCACAAACCAGGGAGCGCTCTTGCCAATCACGTTCTCCGCATCGCCGCCCACGTAGTAGGCCGACGAAGCCAAGTCGCTGAGCACGATCGCCGCCGCCCGCCAGAAGCTGATGAAGCTCAGCATCACCGTGGTGGCGACAAACACCTTGATCGCCGGCCGCGTGCCGGACTTCAAGGTTACAGAATTCAGGTTCCCAGAGTTGGTTCCCATAGTTGTCAGGCCGGCCTGCTTCAGTTCGCTGCCCTGAATGCGGCTGGTGCGCTCGCTTTCCGCTTCAAATCGTCCAGGAGTTCAAAAAAGATAAGGCCAGACTGAGACCTCACCCCAATGACTTTTTTGCAGAACGTTGAGAATTAGGGTAAATGGAGCCGGGGCAAAATGTAAGAGCAATCCCGGAGATTCGTCCCCGGATGCGCTCAGGCACGGTCAGGAATATCCGGCTCGTAGTCAGGGTCCTGGTCTGCCTCTTTCCGCGCCGGAGCTTCGAGCAGAGGCAACCCGCGCATGGAATCGACCTTTCCCACCGGATACAAACCGATGCGCGGGTCCCACCACGGTGAGCGCTCCAGAAACCAGTTCAGGCGTTCGTGGGGACTGGCGGCAAACCCGGGATCACTGGCAACCTTCTGCTCGAACTCGGCTCTCAATCCTGGATCGGCCCCCAGCCGGATGCGCGCCAACCGCTCCAGCACATAGCCCTCGCCATACTCTTTTTGCTCAAAGATGCTGTCGAACAGCCCCCATTGCAGCGCCGAATCCGGTCCCAGCGGCTCCAGCCACTGCAAGGCGATGCGCGCCGCGCGCTGCTCCATCGGCACCACCACGGAGCCGGCGGGAAAGCTCATCTTCACCCGTACCGGAACGCAGGGCGCGCCGTTTCCCGCATCGCGCCACGCGGCCAGGTGATGTCCCTCGAAAGGTTGCGCCTGCCACTGCGGCGTAGTGCAGCGGTAGCTTTCCACCTCGCCCGTCCACGCCTTCCTCAGCCGCTTCAGGCGCAAGCCGTGGAGTTCCAGCCGCGCAATCACCTCGGTCCACGGCGCAGGAACGATGTAAGCCGCCGGAATCGTTGCCTCCACCGTCGCCTTCATCGTGGTCTGCCGGGGCACGGTGATCGTCAGCGGCTCATGAGTGTACTGCACCCAGTCGGCGCCGGAAACGTCGCTGTGCTCGGTTTTCCAGCGGTACGCCTTGAAGGCAAAAGATTCGGTCTCACCCGTCGCCTCGTACTTGAGGGCAAACTTCCCGTTGTGCGCCTGCCCGCGCGCGATGGTCTCGCGGTCGGCGCGCCGGTTTGCCTCCACCAGTCTGGAGGCGTCGCGGTTCACCACCTCCAGCAGGGCGCGCAGCAACTCGTAATTGCCGGTCACCCTGGTCTGGTAATCCTTCAGCATGTGCATCTCTACCAGCATTCCCGGCCGGTTCTGCTGCATGGCAAAGCCGGTGGAAAAGCGCGGCGTGGCCGCTCCGGCCGCAATTCCGGTGTCCGGGGTGCGACCCACAAACTCCAGGTAAGGCGCAATCACGTGGCCGGAGGCGGTAACCCGCCGGAACAGCTCCGGCTCCAGGGTTTTGCGAACCCAGTCCGCCGCCGGTCCGTCGGTCTCAATCGCAAACGTCACGTCATACTGGTAGTCGGCACCATCGGTCACGTGGTTGTCGACAAAGAAGTCAGGCAGCCAGCGATTCCACTCGCGCAGAAAGCCGCGCGTCTCCGGCGCATCGGTCTTCATGTAGTCGCGATTCAAGTTCTGCTGGGTGGCATTGGCCCTCCAGCCCATCTGCTCTGGTCCATTCTGGTTGATGCGGTTGAAGGGCCCGAAGTGCTCGTGGCCGTCGGCGTTGTAAATGGGCACAATCACCAGCACGGCGCGCTCGATGAGCGGCGCCTGCTTCCGGGTAATCAGAATGTCGCGCAGTAGCGCCAGGGACGCGTCCTTGCCGTCCATCTCGCCGGCGTGAATGGCATTTTGAATGAAGACCACGGGGCGCTTGGCGCGATGCAGCGCGGCGGGTGAAAACACGCCATCGCGTGAAACCACCACGGCCACCAGCGCCCGCCCCTCGCCCGTCTTGCCGAAGTTTTCAATCTTCACCTGGCGCGGCGCGGCCCGCGCGATGCGGCGCACATACGCCATGGTCTCCGCGTAGCGCGGAGTGCTGCGGTAACAACTCTTTTCCGCCGCAGTGCTCCACCCATCCAGCGCCGGGCACTGCACGGCCGCTGCCGGGCGCGGAGGCTGCTCCAGCAGGTTTGCATTGGGAAGTTGCTGGGCAAAACAGGAAGCCGTGAGAAACGCCAACAGCCAGGAACGAAGCATAAAACATTCTAGTACGGAGAAGTTCTCCCCAGCTAATTACCAGGCTACTGTTTGCGCGGGAGTAGCTTCGGGTCGAACTTCCAGTTCATGGGCGCGAGATGGTAGAAATTGAGCGCGTCATAGCCGGAGCCGATGAGAAAGTGGTAAAGAGGAAAGTCGTCAGTGATAATGAGATGACCCTGGCCAGCAATTTGAGCGATGCACGCGTCGGTGATTCCAAATTTCTTGAATGGTTTGCTCTGCGCGACGGTGGCGCTTGGTATGTATTTTTCCTCAAGCAGCGTCAACGTTGTGGCGAAACGCTCAAAACAATCGTCTCGGTCGGCCCCCGACAACTGTCCCGCAAGGTTACTCACTTCGGTCAGGATATTCGGTGTGGTGAATATCTTTCCAAAGTAATTCACAACATTGAACAGGGTGTCGTAGTCTTCCACAGCAAACTTGCTCACACGTTTGAATTTGGATATCAGGTCGCGACGAACTGAACCGACAAATAAAAGCAGAAGCAGGTTTGTGTCGATCAAAGCTCCCTTATTTCGATTTCGGGCCAGAAGTTGTTCGGCGTGCTCGTTCACGGCTTTCTGATTTTCATCGACACCGCCGCACCTGTCTCCGCGTCGATCGTGATGACTTTGTATGACCGCCCATCACCCCTAAGAGCGACGAAAGCGTTCGCAAACTTGTCGTTGTATCCCAGCGTGATAAGCCAATCTGAACCTGATCTCTCTACCTCCTCGAGAGCTACGTTCATGGAATTGGGAACCAACTCCTTGAAGTATTCCATAGCCTTGGCGACCGCTTGCTTGACATCTATCGCTGAGGCGCTCTTTCTTGGCGCACCCATGGGATCGATTATGCGCTGCCCCCGCCTAGCCGTCTCACCTTGCGGCGATTTTCTCTTGGCGCTCTTCTCAGTTCCCATCTCTGTCGATCGCTCCTATATCCTTCAGTGCCTGCCGTTGCCGTTGCCGTCGATGTGGCCGGAAACTTCACCGTCCTCCACGCTGACCGCGACCGCGGCTTCTTCCAGCAGTGTCTCCAGCGGGATCGATTCCAGCAGAACCACCGCGTGCGCAATCGCCGCATTCCCGGTTCCAGTACCTTCGGGAGTCTTGGCCTTGATGCCGACACAGGACGGTTCAACCTTCAGCAGTTCTCCCACGCGGGCGCGCAGCAGCTCCGCGTGCGGAACGATCTTCGGCGCGGCCAGGATCATGGTCGTATCGACGTTGACCAGGCGGAAGCCAGCCACTTCGATCTGGCGCATGGCCTCTTCCACAAAGGCAACCGAGTTGGCGCCCTTCCACTGCGGATCGGTAGGTGGAAAAAAAGTGCCGATATCGCCCGCGGCCACCGCGCCCAGCAGGGCGTCGGTGATGGCGTGCAGCAGCACGTCTCCGTCGGAGTGACCCGCCAATCCGTGGGTATGCTCCAGCTTCACTCCGCCGATTACCAGCGGCACGCCCGCCTTGAATTCATGCGAGTCATAGCCGTAGCCGATGCGCATACTCATTTGCTTATGCCCTGGAGCTGGCGCCGCTCCTGCTGCAGGAAGAATTCGGCCAGCTCAAGGTCCGCCGGGGTCGTGATCTTGAAATTGCGCGCCGATCCCATCACCACGTGCACCGCTTGTCCGGCCCGCTCCAGCAGGCTGGCCTCGTCGGTTCCGTGGAAGCCTTCGGCGCGTGCCTCGTTGAAGATCGGGCTCAGCAGTCCGTAGCGGAATCCCTGCGGGGTTTGCGCCTGCACAATGTACTCGCGCGGAATGGTCGCCTCCACCACGGCGCCCTCCGGGTGGCGCTCCACCCGCTTGATGGTGTCGATTGCGGGCACCCCGGCAATGGCCGCGCCGTAACGGGTGGCCTGCTCAATCACCCCGGCAATGGTCTCCTGGGAGACGAACGGACGCACCGCGTCGTGGATCAGCACCAGGTCGGCGGACTCGGCCGGAAGCGCGTCCAGGACATTGCCCACCGACTCCTGGCGGCGCTCGCCGCCCTCCAGCAGGTGTACCGGCTTGTGCAGTCCGGCGCGGTTCAGGATGGCCGCAAAACTGTCGATCTCCGGCTTGCGCATGGCGACCCAGATGGAGTCCACCAGCGGGGCTTCGGAGAACTTGCGAAGGGTGTGAATGAGGATGGGAACTCCGTCGAGTTCCAGGAACTGTTTGGAGCGCAAAAGAGCACGTCCGGCGTGCGGAACCTCCATGCGCGTTCCCAACCCAGCTGCGGGAATGATTACAAAAACTTTCATAAGCGGTCTGCCAGTATAACCAGCGCTGCGTTCAACATCAAATTCGTCTGGCGCCGCGGCCTCCGCGCAATCGCGCGGGCCTTGGCCCGCGCTCGCTGTTTCCCGCCGCCTGGCGCCGTTGTCCTAGTGCGAATCCTCTTCCTGCGTGATCGCGGCTGCCGGAGCCGCCTGCTGTTCCGGCGTAGCCGGCTGTGGATTGCTCTTGCGCAGGTCCGGCGGACGCGATTCGGGCTTGGCCATGCCGGTCTGCCCGCGTTCGTCAAACTTGCCGAAGATCATTTTGCCGGCCGTAGTTTGCAGCACGCTGGTCACCGAGATATCGACCGTCTTGCCGATCATCTTGCGCGCGTTGTCCACCACAACCATGGTTCCATCGTCGAGATAGGCTACCCCCTGGTTGTACTCCTTGCCTTCTTTCAGGATGAAGACCTTCATGACCTCGCCCGGCAGCACGATGGGCTTCAGGGAATTGGCCAACTCGTTGATGTTCAACACGTCCACGCCGTGCAACTGCGCCACTTTATTCAGGTTGAAGTCGTTGGTCACGATCTTGCCCTCGTAGAGTTTGGCAAGCTCGATCAACTTCATGTCCACTTCGCGCACCGCTGGGAAATCGTCTTCGACGATGATCACCTGGACGTGAGTCAGCTTCTGGATGCGCTGCAGAATGTCCAGCCCGCGGCGGCCACGGTTGCGCTTCAGCGAGTCGGCGGAATCGGCTACCAGTTGCAACTCGCGCAGCACAAACGACGGAATCGTGAGCACGCCGTCCATGAAGCCGGTTTCGGCGATGTCGGCGATTCGTCCGTCGATGATCACCGAGGTATCCAGAATCTTGTAGCTGCGGCGCGTTTGTTTTTCGCCGCCGAAGATTCCGCCCAGCGCCGACAGATTCAGCAGGTCGCCTTTGGCCGCGCCCACGATCAGGCCCACGTAGGCCATCACCAGCATCACCATGAGCTGCAAAAAGCTCTGCAGATGTCCGATTGGGATCGCGTTGCGGATCACGACGCTGAACAGGTAGGCGCCGATGATGCCAAGAACGCTGCCCAGTGCCGCGCCAATCAGCCGCTTCAGGCTGATCGAGCGCAGCCGCACCTCGAACAGAATCACCGCGGCACCCAGCACCAGGCCGATTGCCGTGTCCACCAACCTCGGTTGACCGAAAGGCTGTAGCGAAAAACATGCCAAGCCCACAAAAAAGACGAACAAAGTGCGAATAATAACCAGATCCAAGAGGACCTCCCTACAGGCCCTGTATCAATTACGAACGGGGGATCGGACTCCACGGATTAGCGTGGACCCTCCCAATCTCCCGGTTATCGCCGGCAAAGTCTCTGCCGGCATACATGTATCACTAGGAAAGCACCGGCGGCTATTATTAGGCTGCTTGAACCCGCCGGTCCGGCGCGCCTACGCCGCACGTAAAAGTAGTGGAAGTATATCCCAACACAACCAGTTCTGCTCGGCAACTCGCCTTGCCCGCAACCGGGCGTAGCACTTACCAGGCCCGTGTCCCGCCACGCAACTCCGGGGAACATACCTCTGCAACAGTATCTCACTGGTAATCGCTTTGCCTACGTTTCTGATTGTAAAACAGCGCCGCTCAGCGCACCTTGAGAAGGCAGCCCCGGCGCGCAATTCAGATATCGGGACGCCCGCATTTTGTACCACTGTAGCCGCCCCGCAAGGGGAAGATGAGCGGCTAAGCTCTCCCGGCGGTTTCGGGAGGCTGAAGACCGGCGCAACAATTCTCGGGGGAGAATACGCGCCGGTTTTTTCTTTGTTCTTGCCGTGCCTCCCGGCCAACCGGGTGACATCCCCTCCTCCTGCTCATACAATCTTGCACATGAAAGCCATTGTCGTGACCTCGCACAAGGGGCCCGCCGGACTTGAACTCCGCGACGTTCCCGTACCTACGCCCACTGCTCATGAAGTCCTGGTGCAGGTGGAAACCGTCGGCATCAACTTTGCCGACGTCCTCGGCGCCTTCGGCCGCTATCCCGCCGGCCCCACTCCGCCCTACATCATGGGACGCGAGTTCGCCGGTGTCACCGAGGACGGGCAGCGCGTCATGGGCTACGCCCAGCACTCGGCCTGCGCTGAATACGTTACCGTGCCCGAGGGTTTCTATTGGCCGCAGCCCGAAGGCTGGTCCTCCGCCCAGAGCGCCGCCTTTCCGGTCAACTATTTCACCGCGTGGCTCCTCTACTGGAAGGCCGGCCTGCTTGCCGAATCCATCGAGCCCGCGCCGGCACGCGATAAACCGCGCCCTCGCGTCCTCATTCACGCCGCCGCCGGGGGCGTGGGCACCGCCGCCGTACAACTGGGCCACATCTTCGGCTTCGAACTGTTCGGCACCGCCTCCAGCCCGGAGAAACTCGCCAAGCTCACCGCGCTCGGCCTCACTCACGGCATCGACTATAAGAATGACGACTACGAAGTACGCATTCAAAAGCTCACCGCCGGCGAAGGTGTCGACGCCGCCTTTGACAGCCTGGCCGGCGAGCATACCTACAAAAGCCTGGCCTGCCTGGGTGAGTTCGGCCGCATCATCCTCTTCGGCAACGCCACCGGCGAGAGCGCCAGGTTCAACACCTCGGCCATGTACGCGCGCGGTCTCAGTGCTCACGGTCTCTGGCTCAGCAAGCTCTCGGGCAATCACGCCCTCACCCGCCAGGCCCTGGATTCCATGACCCCCTACATCCTGAGCGGCCAACTGCGCCCCACCGTCGGAGCCAAGTTCCCCGTCACCGCCGCCGGAGACGCTTTGCGCCTGCTTTTTGAACGTAAGAATTTCGGCAAGGTCGTACTGACCCTGTAAGTTTGCGAGCCGTGTATGTACATCATCCTGTGGGAGTTCGAGATCGCGCCGCAGCGTGCTGCCGAGTTTCAGTCCGTCTATTCGCCACAGGGCGAGTGGGCGCGATTGTTCTCCCAGTCGCCGGGTTACCTCGGCACCGAGTTGCTCGAATCCTCCACGGCCGCAACTCGATTTCTCACCATCGATCGCTGGGCGCGCCCGGAGGACTTCTCTAACTTCCAGCAGAAGTTCGGTGCGCCTTACCGGGCGCTGGACGCCCGCTGCCAAAGCCTCACCCTGAGCCAACGCAACCTGGGAGCGTTCCTCGAGCGCGGCGGGCGGTAAACTTCCCCGGCGGTCAAACTCGCGAGCGCCGGGTTTGCGGAGCTTTTCGCGGCCTACTCGCGCAGGGCCATCGTCTCTTGTGCCCGCAGGGCCAGCCCGCTTGCCACCGAGGTGAACTCGTTGCCGGTGCGCACCCGCTCCCGGCCAAAGCGCGTCTCGAAAATCCGCCGCACCGCTGGCACAAATGACGTTCCCCCGGTCAGAAAGACGCGGTCCACCACCCGCGCATCCACTCCGCTGGTTGCCAGCAGCCCATCCACGCACTGTTCAATCTTTGCCAGTTCCTCGCTGATCCAGCCCTCGAACTCCGCCCGCGTCACCTCCATGCGCAGGTCCAGCGCACCCTCGCAAAAGCGGAACTCGGCGCGCTCACCGCGCGAGAGCTCGAACTTGACCCGCTGCACCGCCTGGTGCAGTTGATATCCCAGGTCTTCATCCACCAGCATGATCAGCGCTTCGATCTTCTCCGGCTCCAGGGCTCGCCTGCGCGCGCCCGTCAGCAGCTCCATCACCGGGCGGGTGCGCAGAAATGAGAGGTAGTGCCAGCGTTCCAGGTTGGCGTAAATCCACGCCGGAAGCCCCGGCAGAATCTTTTTGCCTGAACGCGCCATGCTGTCGGCGCCCAGTGCCGGCGACACCAGCTTGCGCACGATGCGCGCATCGAAGGCGTCGCCCGCCAACCCAACCCCGCTGTTGCCGAGCAGATCTCCGGCCCTGCGTCCGCGGCTGCGCACGCCCGGCCCCACGTGCAGCAGCGAAAAGTCGCTGGTGCCGCCGCCAAAGTCGCCAATCATGATCAGTTCATCGTGGTCGAGCGTCGATTCGTACGCGTACGCCGCCGCCACCGGCTCCATCTCAAAGTCCACCCGCTCGTAGCCCGCCAAGGCAAAAGCATGGCGTAGCCGGCCCAGCGCATAGGCTTCGTCGGCCGCGTTTGCCGCGCCCGCAAACTGCACCGGACGTCCCACCGTGGCGTGGCGCACCGGTACGCCAAACTGCCGCTCGGCATGCAGGCGCAGATCGGCCAGCATGCGTGAGATCAAATCCTCCACCGTATAGTGCCGCCCCAGGACCTCGGTCCCAGTCAGCAGCCGGCTGGGAAGGTAGCTCTTCAGCGACTGGATCAGACGTCCCTTGTGGTCGGCCTCCAGGTACTGCTCGATGGCCCATGGCCCCGTCCACGACTGCACGTGGCGGCGGCCGGCTATTTTGTGCTGTTCAAGATAGAGAACGGAGCGGAACGATTCCGTGCTGCCGCCCGCCGGGGCAAAGCGCACCAGTTCCACCGCGTCGCCGTTGGCGTGCGCCAATGAGCTGTTGGTGGTTCCGAAATCGATGCCGATGGCGGAGAGATGATTTTGCCTGGACGTCACACCCTATTATTCCACCCGCCGAGCGCCTGCGGCCGGAGCGGCGTCCGTTGCCGCGTACCCTACTGCGCGGCCGGAGCGGCGTCCGTTGCCGCGTACCCTGTTGCGCGGCCGGAGCGGCGTCCGTTGCCGCGTACCCTGCTGCGCGGCTGGAGTGCGTCCACGGCCGCTACTTGAAGCGCAGTCCGCGAAATTCCAGATCCGGCTGGGCCTGGTTCCACTGGCTGGAAATATGCTCCACGGTCAGCCGCAGGATGCGCGTCTGGGCCGGACCCAGCGGCGCCTGCGCCAGGTCGCCCGCCTCGTCCTCGCCGCCCAACCCATGCGGAACCAGGGCGCGCAGCGGCAGGCTCTCGGATTGCACGGCCTGTCCCAGGCTGTCGCGGAAAACCGCCTGCACCAGTCCGCCCACCACCGTGCGTCCGCCGTTGTTCTTCACCGTCAGGTCGATGTAGGTGATGGTCGCACCCACAAAGTTGTCCTCCTGGCTGAGCCTGGCCTGCTCCACCACAAGATTCGGCGCGTACGGGTCGGCCGTCTTCACCACATCTTTCCTGGTGTGCCCCAGGATCACGATGGCCACCACCACGGCCAGCATCAGCACGAACCCCACGATCACCGGAGTCCAGTTGCGCGGCTCCCTCTGTGCGTTGCGCGCGCCAAACAAAACCGGCTCGGCGGGGGTCACGTTCTGCGTCGATTCGTTAGGCGATGGCTCGCTTTGCTCAGTCATAGCAGCCTCATTCTATCAGCGTGGGCGGGCGGTCGAGGTCCCACCGCCCAAGCAAAACGGGAGGCCGCGGCCTCCCGTCCTGCATTTCCGCGCGCCTACTCGCCCGCAATCGTCATGCCCTCGATCCTTAGCGTAGGGCACGCCACCGAGCCGCGCCAGATCAGGTCGCTGCCGATCTCGGCCAGGTTGCTGAACATCTCGCCCAGGTTTCCGGCCACCGTGATCTCCTCTACCGGATACGCCAGTTCGCCGTTTTCGATCCACATTCCGCTGGCCCCGCGTGAAAAATCTCCGGTCACCAGGTTTACGCCGAAGCCCAGGAACTCCGTCACCAGCAGTCCCTGCTTTACCCCCTTGATAATCTCCTCCTGCGACTTTTCTCCCGGCTGCAGGTAGAAATTTCCGTTGCCAATCCCCGGCGTTCCGGCCAGTCCGCGCGCCGCGTTGCCGGTAGTCGCCAGGCCCAGCTTCTTTGCCGTGTAGGTGTTCAGCAGGTAGCTCTTCAGCTCGCCGTTTTCAATCACCGTGGTGCGCCGCGTCGGCACGCCTTCGCCATCAAAGGGGCGCGTGCCAAAGCCGCCCGCGATGGTGCCATCGTCCACTACCGTCAGGTTGCTGCCGAATGGCTTGGTGCCCAGCTTGCCCGCCAGAAACGACGCGTGGCGATAGATGGCGTCGCCGTTCACGGCGTCAAAGATGTGGTCCAGCAGCGCCCCCGCCGTCTGCCGGTCGAAGACAATCGGAACCTTCTGCGTCTTGATTTTGCGCGCGCCCAGCCGCCGCAGGGTGCGCTCGGCGGCCATGCGTCCCACGTCTTCGGGAGACTCCAGTTTGGCCAGCGTGCGCGCCACCGAGTACCAGTAATCGCGCTGCATGTTACCGGCTTCGTCGCTGGCAATCGGCACTGCGGAAATCGAACAGTAGGACGAGCGGTACTCGCCTACAAACCCATGCGAGTTCGCCAGCACCTTGCGTCCAATGCTCGCATCAAACGTTCCACCTTCGCTGTTGGTCAGCCGCGCGTCCACCCCCAGCGCCGCCTTTTCCGCCCGCCGCGCCTGGTCAATCCGCTCTTCGTTGGAGAGCGAGTACACGTCGTCGTAGTACAGGCCCAGGTCGCCTTCAAGCTGCCCCAGTTGCTCTGCGGCGGGAATTCCCGCCATCGGGTCCTCCGAGGTAATCTTCGCCAGCTCAATGGCCGCCCTCACCAACTGCTCCACGCCTTCCGGCGAAAGGTCGCTGGTTGAGGTGTTGGCCGCCTGCTTGCCCACAAACACCCGCACCCCCAAGGCGCGCGAGCCTGCTTCTTTCAGCGTCTCCACCTCGCCCAGGCGCACCACGGCGGAAAACTCCGAACCTTCGCCCAGCACTGCTTCGGCTGCCGTGGCGCCCAACTCGGTCGCCCGTTGCACCACTGCGGTGGTAAGCGCGCGCAGATCCACTTCCGCCGCTGTCATTGTCGTCGCCATTACTGTGCGCTCCCCGTACCGCCCACCGTCATGCGGTCGATCTTCAAGGTTGGAATGCCAACGCCGACCGGCACGCTCTGTCCGTCTTTGCCGCAGGTGCCAATGCCTTCGTCGAGTTGCAGATCGTTGCCCACCATGCTCACCCGGGTCAGCACGTCCGGCCCATTGCCGATCAGGGTCGCATCCTTGACCGGCGCGGTAATCCTGCCGTCCTCGATCAGGTAGGCTTCGCTGGCGGAAAAAACAAACTTGCCGTTGGTGATGTCCACCTGACCGCCGGCAAAATTCACCGCATACAGCCCGCGTTGCACGCTCTTGATGATGTCCTCCGGCAGATCGTCGCCCGAGAGCATGTAGGTATTGGTCATGCGCGGCATGGGAATGTGCTCGTAACTTTCCCTGCGTCCGTTGCCGGTATTGGGCAGCCCCATCAGGCGGGCGGAAAGCTTGTCGGCCATGTAGCCCTTCAGAATGCCCTTCTCGATCAGCATGGTGTTCTGGGTGGAGTTGCCCTCGTCGTCCACGTTGAGCGAACCGCGCCGCTCGTTCAGGGTGCCATTGTCCACCACCGTACACTTGTCGCTGGCCACGCGCTTGCCCAGCAAGCCGGAAAAAGCCGAGGTCTTTTTGCGATTGAAGTCCGCCTCCAGGCCGTGCCCGATCGCTTCATGCAGCAGCACGCCTGGCCAGCCCGGTCCCAGCACCACTTCCATATCGCCCGCCGGACACGGCACGGCGGTCAACTGCAAAATCGCCTGCCGCGCCGCTTCGACGGCAAAATGTTCCGGCGTCTTTGCGGTCAAAAAGATGTCGAACTTATGCCGCCCGCCGCCGCCCGAAGTCCCCTTCGCGCTGAGTTGGCCGTCGCGCGCGATCACAAACACGCTCAACCGCGACAGCGGCTGCACGTCTTCGGCAAACGTGCCGTCGGAGCCAATCACCAGGATGCGGCGAAGCTCGTCGGCATAGCTGGCGCGAACTTCCTTGACGCGCGAATCATAGGCGCGCGCGGCCTTGTCGGCGCGGAAGACCAGTTTCACCTTCTCTGCCAGTTCGGCATCGGCGGCCGCGTTGGTTACCGGATAAAGACTGGGACGCGCCTGGTCCTTCAGGCTCACCACCGGAGTCCGCGCCGGACCGCTCGCAATCAAGGCCGCGGTGCGCGCCGCGTGCAGAATCTTTTCCGGGGCAAGGTCGTCGGTGTAGGCGTAACCGGTGCGCTCGCCGGTCACCACGCGCACCCCGCATCCGGCGCTGATTCCCTGCGCGGCGGACTTCACCATTGACTCATCCAGCGAGAGCGCCGTCGAGGTCAGATACTCGAAATAAAGATCGGCATAATCGCCGCCCGCTCCCAGAGCCGCAGCCAGATACTTCTCCAGGTCAGTCTCGCTGAGTCCATACTTCTCAAAGAAAAACCGCTTTTCCATAGGTTTGCTCACAACTGATTGGATGCCCGCCGCGCCAATTGGTGGCAGAGCCGCAAGCCAGAGCTTCGATTATAGAGTGTGGTTGCGCCCCAGAGTTGGAACAGCGCCAACTCTGGGCCACCTGTCCCGCTCAAGCCAACTGCGGGCTCGAATGAACCACTCGCCGTTGCCATTTCACCGAAAGGAGAGGAAGACGACCCGCGTGGCCCCTTCGTCCGTTGTACTCAGGGAAATGGCAAACCTCTCAGGCTCAACGCGCCAAAGATTCTCAAGCACGACCCCACCGCTGCGTACACCCCACCTACCATAGTGCTCATTAATCTCTGCCCTCACTTTGTCTATTGAAACTGATTTGTCGTACTCAGCCATGACTCCGCTGGGCGAACTCCCCTTAATGTCGAACATCAACTGCTTGGGATACACGGCTTTAGGGTCAGCAGTATTGTCTCGCCACAATCGACAGCCTCCAGCGTCACTGCATCCGAGCAGCGCGGGATTGGGCAGGATCACATTATCCGCATTGGCCGTGCGCACGTTCTGACAGCCCGCCAGCCCCATTGCGGTCGCGATAACAAGGAGAGTGATTCTCTTCTTCATTTCTTCACATACTTGCAGTAATCGCAGCTCTCACCCGCGGGTGGCCCAGAGTTGGCTCAGTTCCAACTCTGGGGCTTGTGCGTCTAGCAGTGTGTCCCACATCTGTCGCAGTCAGTAGATGTGGGTTCGCGAGCGCTTATACGCTCGCCATCTCGGGAAGCACCGCGGACTCGCCCAGGGTAGCCAGTTCCCAGGAAGAAGTGTCGCGCAGCAAACGGCTGACCAGCGCCGTGTGCATGGCGTGTCCGGCGCGGTCGGCCACCACCCGCCCCAGCACCTGGTGCCCAATCAGGGAGAGATCGCCGATCAGGTCCAGCACCTTGTGCCGCACGAACTCGTCGGCAAAGCGCAGCGGCCCGTTCTTGATTCCGTCGCGGGTGAGCACGATTGTGTTCTGCTCGGTGGCGCCGCGGATCAGCCCCATGTTGCGCAGCGCTTCGGCCTCGTGCAGGAATCCGAAGGTGCGCGCCGGGGCAATGTCCAGCGCATAATCGCCGCGCGACAGATCGACACAGATCGATTCCGCGCCGATCATGGGATGGGGAAAGTTGATGCTGTAGCAGACCGAGAAGCTCTCCGCCGGATACAGTCCCACGAACTTCTCGCCCTCGCGCACCTCCACCGGTTTCAGCACGCGCAGATACTGGCGCAACCGCTTCTGCGGCCGCAATCCCGCCCTCTGCACCATCTCCACGAACGGCTGCGCGCTGCCATCCAGAATCGGCAGCTCCAGGTTGTCCAGCTCCACAATGGCGTTGTCCAGGCCCATGCCGACAAAAGCCGAGAGGATGTGCTCGGTGGTTGAAATCAGCACGCCCTTTTTCATCAGGCTGGTGGCATAGCTCACCTTGGCGACGTTGCGCCCCGTGGCTTCCACCTGGAAGTCATCCAGATCGGTGCGCCGGAAAACGACGCCCGACCCCGGCGCGGCCGGGACAATCCGCATGCGCACGGCAGCGCCGCTGTGAATCCCGATGCCCGAACATTCCACCGCCGCACGGATTGTCTGTTCAAATCTCACGGATGGCCCGATAACCCACGAGTACCCTTCAGGCTACAGGCATTTAGAGGAAATAAGTTGTGGTATTTAAACCACGGTCCGTGTCTTCCCAAGGACAGGCTCTCTGCTTTTGGGCCCACGGCCGGCAGGGTGGCATGGCGTGGCCGCCGCGTTCCCGTCTACAAAGCCCGGGCAAACTCGGCGGCGCGGCGAATCTGATCCGGGCTGGGGCGCACCCCGGTGTAGAGCACAAATTGCTCCACCGCCTGGAGAACAATCACCTCCGCCCCGGAGATCACCTGCTTTCCCAAGGCTCTGGCCTGGCGGATCAGCGGCGTCTCGGCGGGCAGTGCGACCACGTCGAAGACGGTTACGGCCCGGGCGATGGCTGCCACGGAAAAAGCAAGATCGTCCGCCTCCGCGCCGCCGGCCATTCCAATGGGAGTTGCGTTCACCAGCAGATCGGCCTGGAGCGAATCCGTCTCCGGCGTCCACTGGTAGTCGAACTGTCCGGCCAGGGCGCGTCCGCTGGCCTGGTTTCTGGCGGCAATGGTGCCCCGGCGAAAACCCGCGTCGCGCAAAGCGCAGGCAACGGCTTTGGCCATCCCTCCGCTGCCCCGCAACACAAAGGACGAGGCTGGGGAAATCCCGCTGCGCTTGAGCAGCGCGGCTACGGCGGCGTAGTCGGTGTTGTACGCGCACAGCCTGCCGGCGCGGTTGACAATGGTGTTCACCGACTGAATCCCCTGGGCCGAGCCGTCCAGCTCATCGACAAATTCGATGCAGTCTTCCTTGAATGGCATGGAAATGGCGCAGCCACGAATTCCCAGCGCCCGGATGCCCGCGATGGCTGCCCGCAGATCGCGGGTCGTAAACGCCTTGTAGATAAAGTTCAGCCCGAGTTCCTCATACAGAAAGTTGTGGAACCTGGTGCCAAAGTTGCCTGGCCTGGCCGCCAGCGACATGCAGAGCTCGGTCTCACGGTTGATGCGGAGGGTCATGCGGTCCTCGATGGCAGTCCTGCGGCAACCAACTCCGGCTGCCCGGCAATGGCTCCCGGCTTGCTTCTACTTTTTCTTCGGGTTGTAAGTCTCCGGGTTGTAGGTCACGGCCGCGTCGAAGAAACCGGGTGCAAAGGTTGCGTTGTACTCGGCGTGGGTGAGGAAGTTCTGCCCGATAATTTCGCCATCGCGCCGGTTGGTGATGGTGTACGGGGTTTCGATTTCCTGCACCTTGCGGTAGTTTCCGTAGATGGTTTCGTCCTCGACCTTGTACTTATCGGGATCGCGCCAGGTGTAGCGCTTGTTGATCGGCAAGTGGGTGTTGATGTCAATGCCGATGCTGAGATGATCGTTGTCCTTATTCAGAATCGTCACCACGTCGACCAGCTGCTGATCGGCCACCGACTGGCCGTCGTAGAAGAGCACCGTCGCGGGATCCTTCAGCCATTCGCGCATCACGACTTCCAGCGAGTGCCGGCGGCGGCGCAGAACTTCCTGCATGTTCTTGTCATCCTCGGCCGCGGTGCCCTTGAAGGTTTTCTCGTAACCCTTGTCGCCGTTGTAGATGTAAACCACGTCGCGCTGCTTGGTCACTTCGCGGCGCTCCTTGTCGGGATACTCATAGAAGCGCCAGTAGAGCGTGCCCGCCGACGTCGGCTTACCGTGGAAGAAGGTGTAGCTGCGCCCCTGCTGTCCGCTGGTCGTGTAGGTGAGCCAGGCCTGGCCGCCCAGGGCCGCGACCATCTGGTCGAGCAGCTGGCGCGCCTTCCGGGCCAGGGGATCGGCGCTGGCCGTCGCAGCCGCTCCTGGCGCGGACGGCACGGGACTGTTCTGCGCCAAGGCGCAGACCGATGCCAGCAGCAGCAACATGGAAAGCAGTGTCTTCATCCTTCTCTCGTCCTCGTGCACATTGCCACAGCCGCGGGCTAGCCTGCCAGCACGGCGCCGCCGTTCACGTTAAAAACCTCACCGGTGATAAAGCTCGCCAGCGGGGAACACAGGAACAGGATGGGCGCGGCAATCTCCTCGGGGCGCCCGATGCGGCCCAGCGGAATCTGGCTGGTGATCTTTTCCTGCATTCCCGGCAATCCCATCACCGCCACCGACATGTCGGTGGCGACCCATCCGGGCGCCACGCAATTTACATAGATGTGGTCGCGCGCCAGCTCGGTCGAGAGTCCCTTGACCATGCTGATGATGGCGCCCTTGGTGGCCGCGTAATCGCAATGGAAGGCTTCGCCGCGCTGCCCCGCCGTGGAACTGACCATCACGATGTGGCCGCCGCGGCGCGAGTGCTTCATCGCCCGCACGGCGGATTTCACCAGCAAAAATGCGCTATCCAGGTTGGTTGCCATGGTGGCGCGCCACTGCTCGTCCTCCATCTGATCGATGGCCTGGTCTTGCGGCGGCCAGATGCCGTGGTTGACCACGAGGATGTCGAGGTAGCCGTAGCGCGAGACCGCCTCCTCGACCAGCATCTCCTCGGCGCCCTCGCCGATCAGGTCGCTCTGCACGGCGGCGCAGCGGTCGGGGCCGGAGGCAATCACCACTCTTTGCGCGGCTTCGGCAGACTTCTGGTAATTGAACAGAACGCTGGCGCCAGCCTGGGTGAAGAGGCGGACGCAGGCGGCGCCGATGCCGCGCGAGCCTCCGGTGATGAGTGCAACCTTGCCGGTGAGATCCAATGTGAGACTCATGATCTTTCTCCGTGACCCTTTGCGGAACAGATTTCCGAACTTTTTCCCAAGCCACATCTTAGAACGGGGAGGCTCCGCCGGGCAGCAACGATTGGCGAGATGGATAATGGTTTTCAGGGCAAAGTTGGTAGAACAGGCAATCGTTTGCGCGGTTGCGGAACGATTGCCGGAAGAGTAACTCCCCCACCTTTCAACCATTCACCGGTCAGTCAATCCTTATGCTTTCAAAGTCGGGGGAGCGCTGGGCGAGGCGGCGATGAAAGGCGCGTGCCTCGGCAATGAGTTTTTCGAAGATTCGGCGCGACACTTCGTTTTTTTCGAAGGTTCGTTCGGGATGCCACTGCACCCCGAGGACCCAGTGTCCGGCAGCGGTGCCTTCAACGGCCTCGATGATCTGATCGGCAGGCGAGCGCGCCACCACGCGCAGGGCGTCGCCCGGCGTGGCCAACGCCTGATGATGACTGGAGTTGACGGTGATGTGCTCTTCTCTCGTGAGCGCGGCAAGTCCGGAGCCGGGCTCGACCTGGGCCGCGTGCTCGATCACTTCCGTGCGTGGGGCGCCGGGGGTGCGCGCGTGCTGCACGGCGGATTCGATGTGCTGGATGAGCGCGCCGCCACGCCAGACGTTCAACGACTGGGTGCCGTAGCAGATGCTGAGGATGGGCTTGCGCATGTTGTGCGCATCCTGCAGGAGAAGCTCGTCGATGTTGTCGCGCGCCGCGTCGGGCGCGGCGGTGCGGGCGTGCGGTGTCTCGCCGTACTTCTGCGGATCGATGTCGGCGGGCGAGCCGGGAAGCAGAATGCCATCGCAGGACTTGGCGAGCTGCACGGCCTCGGCATTGGAGAGGTTGAGGGCGATCACGACGGGCTCGCCGCCGGCGCCGTTGATCGACCTCACATAGTCGGGCAGAGCGCGCGTGGAGTATTCGGGATCGGAGTTGGGAACCGGGATGGCGATGCGCGGCTTCATGCGGTAGATGATAACGCCAAGCCGTTGCGCTCCGCCAACGCCGGGTGGAATCGTCGCACGCGTTCTGCACTGCCGGGGTAAAGCCGTATACGATAGCGGGCAGTGGTGTGCAGGCGGGAGGACAACGATGGCGGAGCAGATCTGGGACAGTTTTGCGCGGCTGAATGCCGGGGAGCGGTTCAAGGCGCAATCAGCGGAGATGGGCGCGGCGGTGACCGAAGCGATTGTGGAGGCGGCGGCAGTGACTCCGAATATGCGGGTGCTGGACCTGGCGTGCGGGTCGGGCGAGCCTTCGATCTCCATTGCGGCGCTGCTGCAGGGAACCGGGCAGGTGGTGGGGCTGGACATGGCGGCTGCGCCGCTGGAGGTGGCGCGCGCGCGGGCTCGCAAACGCGGATTGGAGAACGTGGAATACGTGCAGGGCGACGTGCATGCACTGCCTTTTGCCGAAGAAAGTTTCGATCGCGTGACCAGCCGCCTGGGGGTAATGTTTTTTGGCGACCTGCCGAAGGCGCTGGGCGAGATGCGGCGGGTGCTGAAACCGGGCGGGCGGGTGGCGCTGCTGGCTTGGGGGGCGATGCAGCAGCCCTACTTTGAGCGGACGATTGGCACCCTGCGGCGCATGCGGCCGGAGCTGGATGTTCCAGGGGCGGCCCTGGCGATGTTCAAGTTTGGCGTAGCCGGGACGCTGGGCGCGGCGCTGGGCGAAGCCGGCTTCAGCGCCGTGGACGAGCGCTTGCAGCGCATCCCGTGGGACTGGCACGGAACGCCGGAGGAACTGTGGGATTACTTTCGCGGGGTGACGGTTCCCTTCCATGCGCTGCTGGAGAAAGTGCAGGGCGACGCCGCGGTGGAGCGGGCGGTACTGGCGGAGCTGGGCAAAGCATTCGACGGCGAGTGGGTGCGCTGCCAAGCCGAGATGGTGGTGGCCACGGCGGTGCGGACGTAGCAACGCCGTCCGCGACGGGAGCGGCGCTAACTGGCGGCGTACCTGGCTGCGAATCTTCGATTGCACCGGACAGGGGACGGCGGCTGTACTAGAATGCCAGCCATGCCAACTCTAATCGGAAAACCGCAGCGAATTCCTTGCGTCGGCAACAAGCCGAAGCTGATTGACGAATACATTGGCCGGGTGAACTCCGCTACCACCGGAGTGAGCGTGGCGCACATGCGCAGCCCGGAAGGCTGGACGGAGCCGGGTCAAAAGCCTGAGTTCGACGAATTCACCGTGGTGCTGAAGGGCAAACTGCGGGTGACCAGCGACGACGGGGTGCTCGACGTCGAGGCCGGACAGGCGGTGATCGCGCACGGCGGCGAATGGGTGCAATACTCAACCCCCGAGGGCGCCGAGTATATCGCGGTGTGCCTGCCGGCGTTCAGCCTGGAGACGGTACACCGGGACGAGTAGGACGGCGGGAAAGCCTTGCCGCTTTGCAGGCAACGGCGCACGCCTGGAGCGGCGAGGGTACATCCACGCCGGGACCGCGCTAGCGCCCAGGGAGCAGAAGGTTGTCGATGAGCCGGGTGTTGCCGAAGGATGCGGCGACGGCGACGAGCGCGCCCTGGGTAACGTCGCCGACTGGCTCAAGGGTGGCGGGATGGACGATTTCGAAATAGTCCAGGTTGGCCGCGGGCTCGGAGGCGAGAACGGCAAGAGCGGCGGAACGTAGTTCCTGAGCGTTGCCATGGCCGGAGCTGGCGAGGGTTTCGACCTGGAGCAGGGTGCGGTGCAGAACCAGTGCCTGGCGGCGTTCGGCGGCGCTGAGATAAGCGTTGCGCGAAGAGAGCGCAAGGCCATCGGCTTCCCGCAGGATGGGACAAACGATCAACTGCACTTCCATGTTGAGGTCCGTCACCATGCGGCGCAGCACGGCCACCTGGGCCGCGTCTTTCTGACCGAAGACGGCGAAGTCCGGCTGCACGATGTGGAAGAGCTTGGCGACAACCGTGCTGACTCCGCGGAAATGTCCGGGACGGGAGCGGCCATCGAGTTTCTCGCTGAGTCCTTCGACGTGGACGACCGTGGTGGCGCCGGGGGGATACATCTGTGCGGCCGAGGGCGCGAAGACGATCTCGACACCTTCGGCGTCAAGACGGGCGGAGTCAGCCTCGAGGTTGCGGGGATACTTGGTGAAATCCTCGGCGGGACCGAACTGCAGCGGATTCACAAATATCGATACAACGACGAGGTTGGCCAGGGTGCGGGCGCGTCGCACCAGGGAGATGTGGCCCTCATGCAATGCGCCCATGGTGGGAACAAAGCCGATGGATGATCCCTGCAGCCGGGCAGCCCGGCTGGCGGCGTGCATTTCGCGGATGTCGCGGATAATTCTCATTTCTTTTCGGAATCCTGTCTGGGCTTGGAGGAAAGCGCTGGCTGGGCTGCGGGCGGCTGGATGCGCCAACTGCGAGCCGTCTTCTGGAACACCGGTTCGAGACGGGCGAAGTCCCCTGGAGCACAGCGCAGCGCGATGGAGTAGACGAGTCCATCCTCTCCCTGGATGAGAGCGATGGCTTCGATGGCGTCGGGTTGACCGGCGTCCTGGTGCAATTGGACGCGAACAATCTCGGCGTCAGCCTGGTTGAGCAGAAGATGGGTACGTTGCAAGGTCTCGGCCGAGGTAAAGGAACCGTCCGGGGTGAGCACGATGTCCACCAGCGCATCCAGCGACGGGGCGGCGCCGGTAGCGCCTGCCGGAGGCACGTCGATGGCGGCGACGGTGAGTTGCGGCCAGGAGGCGGAATCGGTTCCGGGATGGGGCTCGGCGACGACGAAGCCGAGATCGTCGAACACGTCTCCGAGGCGCTGCCAGGAGGCGGGCACGGTGACACAGAGGGCGACGGCATGGACACACTCGGTGCGCTGCGCGCTGGCGGCTTTATGGGCGGTGGCAGCGGGCTTGGGCGTGGCCTGGCCAGGCGGAGACTGGGCCGAGGCCACGCCGAGACCGGCGAGCAGAACCGCGGTAACTACGAAACCCCTCATGGCTGCGCCTATTTCCGGAATGCGCCGGAAGCCGCCTCGGGTTCGGCGAGCGCATGGCGCGCCTCACGGGGCAGATGATAGGACTCGGCGTCGGCCGGAAAAGCGGTGCTGCGCACGTCGTCACAATAGGAGTGAATGGCCTGGGAGATGAGTTCGCCCGCATTGCAATAGCAACGCACAAATTTGGCCGGTGGATTGAAGGTGAGTCCGGCGAGATCGTGGAAGACCAGGATCTGGCCGTCGCACTCGGGTCCGGCGCCGATGCCGATGGTCGGAGTTTCAACCTCGGCGGTGATTTGGGCGGCGACTTCACGCGGAATGCCTTCCAGAACAAGCGCGGCGACGCCGACGCGGTCGAGGGCGGTGGCAGCGGCCAGCAGGGCGTCAATGGCGTGCGCCGTTTTGCCCTGAACTTTGTAGCCGCCCATGCGATGGACGGATTGCGGCGTGAGTCCAATGTGTCCGACGACGGGAATTTCGGCGTCAATGATGCGGCGGACGAGCGGGACGCGCGTGGTTCCGCCTTCGATCTTGACGGCCTGGGCGCCGCCTTCCTTGACGAGGCGCACGGCGTTTTCAAGCGCCTGGTGAGCGCCGGTGTGATAGGAACCGAAAGGCATGTCAGCCACGAGAAACGCGCGCTTGACGGCGCGGCGGACGGCGCGCGTGTGATGCAGCATCTCCTCCATGGTGACCGGCAGAGTGCTGTCATAGCCGAGGACGACCTGGGCGAGCGAGTCGCCGACAAGGATGAGATCGACGCCGGCTTCATCGGCCAGGCGCGCGGCGGAGTAATCGTAGGCGGTGAGGGAAACGATGGGCTCGTGCTTGCGCTTCTTGTCGGCAAGGGTTTGGACGGTAACGTGTTGGCGGAAATCGCCGGTGGTAATGCTCATGACTCCTCCAGTGTGGCTCCGCGAGGCGGATGCCGCCTGTGCGCAAAAGCGCAAATGGCCGATGGGATCGGCCGTTGTGATTGTAGCTGCTGAGAGAGACGCGAAGCAACCGGGAGGTGCGGCGTTCCGCTCCGCGGCGCCCCCGTCCCGGATTGTGGGAATGAGCCATCGGGATCATAATTTTGTGTTGCCGCCATGCGGTGGAGGGATGGGAACGGTTCGGGAAAATCACAGTGCGCGGGACGCGGGACCCGGCGAGCATTGGTTGCCAGCCGTTGCCTCGCTGACGGTGGGCGCGGGATTTTTTGCCCTGTGGTTCTGGCTGCTGCCGCGTTGGCTGGGATTTGCCATGCAGCCGGCGCGGTGGCGCTGGATTGGAGTAGTGCCCTCGGTGCTTGGGTTCGCCGTGGCCGCGCGCTGCGTGTGGGACTTTGGCTGGACAGGACATGGAACACCCGCGCCCTTTGTTCCTCCCCGAAAACTGGTTGTGGTGGGGTTCTACCGCTATCTGCGCAACCCGATGTATGTGGGCTTCATGGTGGGATGGGTGGGGCTATGGGTGGTCTTTGGACAGGCGAGCAGGGAAGCGATTGCCGTGGCTTGCGCGGCGGCGCTGGGAGTGAATCTGTTTGTGGCCGGGTACGAGGAGCCAACCCTGCGCAGGACGTTCGGCGCGGAGTATGAGGAATACTGCAGGAACGTCCGGCGATGGGCGCCGCGCCGGCGGCCATGGAAGCAGTGAGCCGACGTCCGGCGCCGGGGATCGCTGCTAGTCGCGGCTGATGTCTTGCTGGCCGAGGGGCAGGAAGTATTGCGTGCCCTTAATGGGTTCGCTGACCCGGCGCAGCAGGAGCTGGAGGTCTTCGCTGCGCTCGACGAAGTCGAGCTCGGCGGTGTTGACGACGAGAAGATCACTGGCGGAGTAATGAAAGAAGAAATGCTCGTAGGCCTTGACGACCTCTTCCATGTACTCGTCGCTGATGGCGCGTTCATGGGCGGCGTTTTTGCGGCGGAGACGCTTGCGCAGGACATCCAGCGGAGCCTGGAGATAGATGACGAGGTCGGGGGTGGGCAACTCGGCGCGGAAATATTTGTAATAACGGTCGTAGATGGCGAGTTCGTCATCGCTGAGGTTGAGGTTGGCGAAGAGTTTGTCTTTCTCGAAGATGAAATCGGTCACCACGATTTTCTGCGCATTGCGGGCGGCGGCGAAGGGACGAAGCTGCTCGAAGCGGCGGATGAGAAAGGCGAGCTGGACCTGGAACGCCGCGCCAGGCTCGCCGTCGTAAAAAGCTGAGAGGAATGGGTTTCCCTCCGGCTCGCGGACGAGCTGTCCATGGAGCTGTTCGGCGAGGAAGCTGGAAAGAGTGCTTTTGCCGACGCGGATCGGACCTTCTACGGCAATATAGCGGGATGGTTCAAAGAGATTGGCCATGGCGGATCGAGCGTTGCTTCGGTTTACAAGGTTGAAAGAGGAAGAATAGCGCGGGGTACGCAGCGGGGGCAACAGGGTTCGGCACGGGCAGACCGGAAGGCGCGGCGCGGGAGGCGAAGAAGAGGATAGAATCGAAAAGATGATTGGATATGTTGCGGGAGCACTGGCGGCGGGCGCCGCCACATTCGCCGGAGTGCATACCATGGTTCCATGGTCGCAGCTCTATGGGGAAAATTTCAGCGGCATCCAGGAAGGCGTGAAGGCGCTGGCACTGACCTACGACGACGGTCCCAACGACCCGTGGACGATGAAGCTGCTGGAGGTGCTGAACAAGCACCAGGTTGCGGCTACGTTCTTCATGCTGGGAGAGCGCGTCCGGGAGCGTCCGGAAATTGCGCGGGCGGTTTGCCAGGCGGGGCACGCGATTGGCAATCACAGCTTCGCCCACCGCAACCTGATTTTCGCCAGCGATGCCCGGTTGCGGCGGGAGTTGGAAGAGACTTCGCAGGCGATTGAAGAAGCTACCGGCGAGCGTCCCTTCCTGTTTCGTCCGCCGTTTGGCGGTCGGCGTCCGGGGACGTTCAAGGTGGTGGAGGAGCTGAAGATGTTTCCGGTGATGTGGCGAGTGACCTGCTTTGATTGGTCGGCGAAGTCGCATGAGAAGATTTTGAAACATGCGCGGCAGCAGATTGCGGGCGGAGAGGTTGTGCTGCTGCACGACGGCGGCCACCTGCAGATGGGCGAGGATCGCAGCCGCACGGTGCGGGCCAGCGACGAGCTGATCGGCGAGTACAAGGACAAGGGATTTGTTTTCATGACCGTAACCGAGTTGATGCAAATGCGTCCGGGACTGGCGATGCCGTTTTGAGCGGGAGCCGGATGGCGGTGCCAACGGCGGCTTGCGGGCCGCCGGTTTACGTTGCAACAAAACCTGGCGCGGCGGAGAATCCTTTTGGCTGGACGGGGCTCTTCCTAGACAAGGGGACAAAATGAGCGGGAAGGTAACGGTTGCGGAACTGAAGGAAGAGATGGCCGGCGGGCGGCGTCCGCAGATGATCGACGTGCGCACGGCGTCGGAATACGCTGGCGGACACATTGCGTGCGCGGTGAACATTCCAATGGACCAGTTCGAGACTCGGCGGAAAGACCTGCGGCTGGAAGACGGAGTGGTGCTGGTGTGCAAGGCGGGGAGCCGGGCGCAGATGGTTGCGGGCTGGCTGGGAGGAAATGCAGCGGTGCGGGTGCTGGAGGGTGGAACCGACGCCTGGAGGCAGGCTGGGCTGGAGCTTGTCAGCTCGGTGAAGACGCGCTGGTCACTGGAACGGCAGGTGCGGCTGGCCGCGGGCTTGCTGGTGCTGGCCGGGACGGTGGCGTCGGTCGCCGGGCTTCACGGAGCGATCTGGCTGGCGATGTTTGTAGGCGCGGGACTGACCTTTGCGGGAGCGACGGACATTTGCGGAATGGGGATTCTGCTGGCCAGAATGCCGTGGAACCATGCGCAGGCAAACAGCACCAAAGACGCCAACGTGTGCCGCGTTCGATAGCGCACGGCGACGATTTCTGGATCACAATCGCAACGATGAATTTCGAAGAACTGGCCAACGAGCACAAGGACGCAGTGTACCGGCAGATGCTGCGGGTGTGCGGCAATCATGCGGATGCCGAAGACGTGCTGATGGAAGCGCTGCTGAAGGCTTACCGCAGCCTGGGACAGTTGCGCGAGGCGGCGGCGTTCCGGGCGTGGCTGGGGCAGATTGCACGCCGGCTGTGCTGGCAGTTGCGGGCACGCGAGGCGATGGCTCCGTTGCTGCAACTCTCGGCGATGGAGGATGAAGGCTTGGAACTGGCGTCGCCCGGCGAGGCAGCGGACGTGGAGCTGGCGCGGCGCGAGATGAAAACCCTGTTGTGGCAGGCCATCAACGAATTGCCGCCGGAGTCGCGCGAAATGTACCTGCTGCGCGACGTGGAAGAGATGAGCGGCGAAGCAGTGGCGAAAAAACTGGGAATTACCCTGGCGGCGATGAAGAGCAGGCTGCACAGGGCGCGGCAGGCGGTGCGAGAGCGGCTGGACCAGATTCTGGCGGCAGGCGCAGCAGAACGATGAAAGATCGAGGAGAAAAAACATGCTAGAGGTATCGGTTGAGCATCTGGGAGCGGTGCAGTTCGAGGTCAAGACGCGTGGTCACGTGGTGGTGAGCGACCAACCGGAGGCAATGGGCGGCTTCGACGAGGGGATGACACCACCGGAACTGATGCTGGCGTCGCTGGGTTCGTGCGCGGGATTTTATGCGGCAGACTACCTGAAGAGGCAGAAGCTGGTGCTGGAGGGGACGAAGGTTCGGGTGACGGCCGAGAAGGCGAAAAACCCGGTGCGGCTGGATCAGTTCAAGATCGAGGTGGATGTACCCGCGGGATTAAGCGAGGAACAGTTGAAGGGCGTGGAAGAGGCAGTGCATCGCTGCCTGATTCACAACACCCTGATGCATCCGCCGAGCATTCAACTGACGGTCAAGGCAGCGCTGACCGCCAAGGTGTAGAGCGGGGTGATTACGGCATCGAGGGATTGAGGATGAAGTCGTGATTCCAGCCGGTGGGATGGCCGGCTTTGCGCAGCGCCGCGGCAATCTGGGCAAAGTGGCGGACGGTATGTTCCATTGCCTGGATGAAGGCTTTCTTGTAGGAGACGCGGAGCTCGCGCCGGGCAAAGATTCTGGCGGCGTCCGCGGGCGTGGCCTGGGCCACCCACTGATCGAGGAGCGCGAAGCTGCGATGGTGCACGGCAAACAGATCGGCAACGGTTTCCCGGGGAAGCGCCAGGATATCGGCTTGCGATGCGTTGGGATCGCGCAGGCCGTTGAGGGCCTCGGCAAACATCCGCTCCACCCGGAAGATGTGGAAGAGCGCGGAGCGCAAGTCCTCTCCCTTGGCGAGGTCGAGGGGAAGATCGAGCAGGGTTGAGGGCTGCTCGAGCAGCCACTGCTCCCACTTGGCAAGCTCGACCTTTTGCGCGGCGAGCATTTCGGCGAAGGTGAATGCGAGGGCCGTGGTAGACATGGCGATTCTCCTCTAACTTTTAATTTTTCTCCGGCTTGGTGCGGCTCTGCTGCAGTTTGCGCGATTTTTCTTCGACGCCGCGGACCAGTTTCTCTTTGTAGCCGGTAAGTTTCTTGCTCAGCTCGGGGCTGGAGGTGGCTAGGATCTGGGTGGCGAGGATTCCGGCGTTGGTAGCTCCGGCCTTGCCGATGGCGACGGTGGCGACGGGGATTCCGGCGGGCATCTGCACCATGGCGAGCAGGGCGTCGAGACCTCCGAGCGAGGTGGCGGCGATGGGAACGGCGATGACGGGCAGGATGGTTTCGGCGGCGATGACTCCGGCGAGATGGGCGGCGCCACCGGCTCCGGCAATGATGACACGGATGCCGCGGGCAGCGGCCTGGCGGCTGAATTCGCTGGTGCGGGCCGGGGAACGATGGGCGGAGCAGATGTCGATCTCATAGGGAACGTCGAAGAGGTCGAGGGCGCGGGCAGCCTCGTTCATGATCTCGAGGTCGCTGTCACTGCCCATGAGGATGGAGACGAGCGGCTTTCTTTCCATAAGCTATTTTCTCATCTGGGACGCAATTTTTGAATTCGGGCGCAAAAGATGGGTTGGGTGCGATGAGCCGGCTCCGGGACTGGGCGCGCGGCAAGCAAAGGGATACGGCAGCTTTGTACCTGCTCCAGGGCTCGTCCTTTTGTCATTCCCTCTTTCTCCGGATCACCTTCTGCTGCTAAATTACGCGTATGGCCCGCGTGGTTCGCAAATCCACTCCCAGGAAACGATTGAAGCCGGCAGCCGCGGCGCTGGAGCGCAAGAGTCCGGCCGCCAAGGCCAAGCTGGTGATGCTCACCGGATTGAGCGGCTCGGGAAAGCTTACCGCCCTGAAGGTGTTCGAGGACATGGGGTACTACTGCGTGGACAATCTTCCCGCGGAGTTGATTCCCAGTTTTGCCCAGCTCATCCAGGACGCGCGCGACAACCGGAACGCGGCCATCGTGGTGGATATCCGCGAGGGCAGCCGGCTGGAGCAGCTTCCGGCGATTATTGGCGACCTGAAGAAGCGGCTGGACGTGACCCTGATCTACCTGGATACCAGCGACCGGGTGCTGGTGCGGCGGTTCAGCGAAACCCGGCGGCCGCATCCGCTGGGATCGGCGGCCTCGGTGTCAAGTTCGATTACCCGCGAGCGGCGCAGGCTGGAGCAGATCCGCAACATTGCCGACCTGGAGATCGACACCTCGAAGTTCAACGTACACGAGCTGCGTACCCACCTGGTGGAGCTTTTCAAAAGTGGCGGCGACGTGCCCCAGCCGCTGCTGGTTTCCGCCTTGAGCTTTGGTTTCAAAAACGGCGTGCCGGAGAGCGCGGACCTTGTGTTCGATGTGCGCTTCCTGCCCAATCCGCACTTCATTCCCGAATTCCGGCCCTTTACCGGACGGCATCCGCAGGTGGCGAAATACATTCGCTCGTTCCCGCAGACACAGGAGTTCATTGCGAAGGTGATGGACATGCTGATGTTTCTGCTACCGCTTTATGTGGCCGAAGGAAAAAGCTACCTGACGATTGGCTTTGGCTGCACCGGTGGGCAGCACCGTTCGGTGTTCATGGCCGAGGAGATACGGAAGCGGCTGGCCAAAGCTGGCTACCGGGTCAAGGTGGAGCATCGCGACAGCCCGCGATAGAAGGCGACGATGCTGGTGGACGGCAAAGGGGCAATGGCCTGTTTTCAGGCAGGCGCTTCCAGTAGAATCAAAGTTTGCACTGCAAGTCCTGGTGCCGGATGGGCCGCCATCTTATGAGTAGTACATGCGCCGACTGATTCGCCTGATGTGGTATGTCCGGCCGTACTGGCCCCAGTTGTTTGCCAGCGTCGTGCTGTTCTCCCTGGTCGGACTGCTGGAAGCGTTCCGCGTGGCGCTGATCGGTCCGATCTTCGAGCGTGTGCTGGCGCCGGAGACTCCGGGGCGTTCGATGGCGCTGGTGAAGATTCCGCACACCCATTACACCATCTACCTGGAACAACTGGTTCCCAGCCATTTCCATAATCCGTGGACGGTGGTTGCGTTTGCTTTGGTTGCGTCGGTTTTTCTGAAGGGCATTTTCGATTACGTGGGCACCTACCTGGTGAGCTACGCGGGGTTTGGGCTGGTGACGGACCTGCGCAACGAAATCTATGGCAGCGTGCTGCGGCGCTCGGCGGCCTTCTTCCAGAAGCACGCGACGGGGACGCTGGTTTCGGCCATCATCAACGACATCGACAAGGTGCAGTTTGCGATGTCGAGCGTGCTGGCGGAGTTTCTGCAGCAGTTCTTCGTTTTTCTGTTCACCGTTGCCCTGGTGATCTCGGTGGGCGGCAAGCTGGCCTGGATTCTGCTGCTCTTTGTGCCGGTGATCGTGTTGAGTTCGCGCAAGATTGGGGGACAGGTAAGAAGCACCACGCGGCGCGGACAGGACAAACTGGCCGAGATTCAGAACATCCTGCATGAGACCATCACCGGCAATCGCATTGTCAAAGCCTTCAGCATGGAGGTCTGGGAGACGATGCGCTTCAAGGCGGCGGCCAAGCGGCTGTTCTCGGCCAACATGCGCTACGTGGTGGCCATGGCGGTGAGTTCTCCGCTGATGGACCTGCTGGGCGCGGTGGCCATCGCGCTGCTGTTGAAGCTGGGGCGCGACAGCATCAGCCACGGCACCATAAAAATTGGCGGATTCATGGTATTCATCACGGCGACGTTCATGCTGTATCAGCCGGTGCGCAAGTTTGCGACCTTCCACAACAGCTTTCAGCAGGCGCTGGGAGCATCCGAATCCGTTTTCCAGTACCTGGACGCCAAGGACGAGGTGCGGGAGAAAGCGCACCCGCGCAAACTGCCCGGCTTCCACGATTCGATCCGGTTTGAAGACGTACGCTTCTCCTACGGCGATGGGGGAGACAAGCGCGAGGTGTTGCGGGGCATCAACCTGGAGGTGAAGGTTGGCGAGATGCTGGCGATTGTGGGCGGCAGCGGCGCCGGAAAGTCCACCCTGGTGCACCTGATTCCGCGCTTCTTCGATGTGACGGGCGGACGCATCCTGCTGGACGGCTACGATGTGCGCGACGTGTCCCTGGCCTCCCTGCGCAGCCAGATCGGCATTGTGGCCCAGGAGACGATGCTGTTCAACGATACGGTGCGCAACAACATTGCCTACGGCCAGCCGCACGTTTCGCAGCGGGAAGTGGAACGCGCGGCCCAGGCGGCGCTGGCGCATGACTTCATACGGCAGATGCCGGAGGGCTACAACACCATGATCGGCGAGCGCGGCTTCCGGCTCTCCGGCGGCGAGCGGCAGCGGCTGAGCGTGGCGCGCGCCTTGCTGAAGAATGCGCCGCTGCTGATTCTGGACGAGGCCACCTCGGCGCTGGACTCGGAAAGCGAAGTGCTGGTGCAAACCGCGCTGCAAAACCTGATGAAGGGCCGCACCGTGTTTGTCATCGCGCACCGCCTCTCGACGGTTCGCCGCGCCGACCGCATCCTGGTGCTGGAGAACGGAGTCATCGCCGACCAGGGATCGCACGAAGAACTGCTGAGCCGCCTGGGAACCTATCGCCGGTTGTATGAGTTGCAGTTTGCGGATATTGAAGGACCAAGCCAGGGTTCAGGCCTGGCAGGAGGCGGAAACTAGAAATGCCAATCCGATCCATGACCGGTTTTGCCCAGATGAAGGGCCAGCATGGCAAGACCGCATACACGTTCACGGCAAAATCGGTGAACCATCGTTTTCTGGACCTGCATCTGCGCCTGCCGGGGAGATCCGATCTGTTCGAGCAGCAGTTGCGCAAACTGTTCAAGGAAAAAATGCATCGCGGGCATGTGGAACTAAGCCTCACTCTGGAGTACGCTGACGCCTCCGGGGTCAGCGTGGACCGCGGACTGGTCTCCGGCTACGTGAAGGCGTTCCGCCAGTTGTCGGACGAGCTTGACCTGCACGGCGAAGTTGACTTGAACGCGATCTTCCGTTTGAACGGCGTGCTCTCGGCGTCCAGCGAAATGCCGGAAGAGGCCGAGTTGCAGACGGCGCTGCAGGCGGCGGCGGGGGAGCTGATTGACCTGTTGAATGCCAATCGCCGCCTGGAGGGCGACCAGACGTGCCGCGAACTGGAGTCCCGCATGGATGAGCTTGAGCGCAATACCGCCGCGGTAGCAACCCTGCGGGACACCGTGCTCAAGGCGCACCTGGAGCGGATTCGCGCCCGCATGGCGGAACTGCTGGAGGCGAAAGCCGATCCGGATCGCATTCTGCAGGAGGCGGCCATGCTGGCCGAGCGCAGCGACGTTCAGGAAGAGATTGTGCGCCTGCAAACCCACATCCGTCATTTCCGTGGCCTGTTGCAAGAGGACGGGGATGTTGGGAAAAAGCTCGACTTCCTGTTGCAGGAGATGAGCCGGGAGGCCAACACCATGCTGTCGAAGACCACCGGGCTGGCGGGTGACGCGATGCGCATCACCGAGCTTGGCCTGGCGCTAAAGAGCGATATTGAAAAATCTCGGGAACAGGTGCAAAACGTCGAATGAGCCTGGTATTTATCATTTCAGCGCCCTCCGGGAGCGGCAAATCGACGCTGGTGAACGAGATCAAGCGCCTGGTGGACCGTCTCGAATTCTCGGTTTCCTATACCACGCGGACTCCCCGCGGCAGCGAGGAAAACGGCCGCGAGTATTACTACACCAGCCGGCAGGTTTTTGAGCGCATGATCGGCCATGACGATTTTCTTGAATATGCCGATGTTTTTGGAAACTACTACGGCACGGCGAAGAAATTTCTCGACGATGCCATGAAGCGCGGTCACGACCTGCTGCTGGATATCGACGTGCAAGGCGCATCGCAGTTGCAGGAGAAGTTGCCGGATGCGATCAGCATCTTTATCCTGCCGCCGACCAAGCAGGAGTTGGAGAAGCGGCTGCGGCGGCGCAGTTCGGCGGAACACATGACCGACGAGGCTGTCATCCGGCGCCGCCTGGAAACCGCGACCCGGGAGATTGAAAATTACGAGAAATACGACTACATTCTGGTGAACGACAGTTTGGACGATTCGATTGACGCGCTGAAGGCGATCATTCTCACCGAGCGGGCGTGCGCTGCTGGCGGTGAACCGGCGCGAGCCGACGGGCAAAAGCTCGCAGAGCTGGCGCAAGGACGCAGGCTGGAAAGTGTCCGTTCAAGCCTGGGCCCCATTCTGGAAAGCTTTCGCAAGACGACTGTGTAATTCTCAGGGGGGACGAAGTGGATCTCTACAACGGGTTCGACAGCAATTACCGTTACATCCTGGTGGCCGCGCGCCGCGCCCGCCAACTGCAGTCCGGCGCAAGCCCGCTGGTCGCGACCGATTCCACAAAACCGTGCCGCATTGCCGCACAGGAGTTGCTGGCCCATAAGGTGAAGTGGGAGACCACGCCCCTGGGTCCAGCTCCGGCGGCAGATGGGAAAACCGGAAGCGCGGCTTAGGGCCACGCTTCCGGGAAAAACAGGGCGGATGGCGCCGGGAGTTTTCGGTGCGATCTTCTTCGTGCCCGCCAGCATCGAATCCAGCAGAAGATTGACACAATGAAAATCGCATTGGGAGTTACGGGCGGCATTGCCGCCTACAAGGCCGCTGAAATTGCGCGCCGCCTGCAGGAGCGCGATATTCGCGTTCAGGTCATCATGACCAAGGCCGCGCAGGAGTTTGTGCGGCCGCTGACCTTTGCCGCGCTGACCGGCGAAAAGGTGATTACCGAGATGTTTGCCGAGCGCGACTCCAACGCCACGCTGGATTCCTCGGTGGAGCACATCGGCGTGGCGCAGGCAATTGATGCGCTGCTGGTAGCGCCGGCAACGGCGGCGACGCTGGCCCGCTTTGCCCATGGCCTGGCGGAGGATTTCCTCTCCACGCTCTACCTGGCGACCACGGCTCCGGTGGTGGTGGCGCCGGCAATGAACGTGAACATGTGGCGGCACCAGGCGACGCAGGCGAACCTGGGGACTTTGCGCGCCCGCGGCGTTACCATTGTTGCGCCGGGCGAGGGCTACCTTGCCTGCGGCATGACCGGCGAGGGACGGCTGGCGGAGACCGATGCGATCGTCGCCGCGGTGCTGGCGCGGATTGCGCAGCGCGAGGACCTGAAGGGCGAACGCCTTCTGATTTCCGCCGGACCTACGTTTGAGCCCATCGACCCGGTGCGTTACCTGGGAAATCGCTCCAGTGGGAAGATGGGGTATGCCCTGGCCGAAGCCGCCCTGCGGCGCGGCGCGCGGGTGACGCTGGTCAGCGGCCCGACGGCGCTGACGGCTCCGGCGGTGGAGGAGTTTGTGACCGTGGAGACCAGCGCCGAGATGCGCGAGGCGTTGCTTGGGCGCTTTGGGCACGCCAGCGTCACGATTATGACGGCGGCGATATCGGACTTTGCGCCGGCCGAGGTCGCCCGGCAGAAGATCAAGCGCGCCGGTGGACTCACCCTGGAGTTGCGGCCCACGGCGGACATTCTTGCCGAGCTTGCCTTGCGGCGCGCGCCGGGACAATTGCTGGTTGGATTTGCCGCCGAAACCCAGAACGCGGAGGAGAACGCGCGCGGAAAACTGGAGCGCAAACATCTGGATGCAATCGTTCTCAATGACGTTTCGCGCCCCGGCCTGGGTTTTGGCTCGGACCGCAACGCGGGCGAGATCATCACCGCCGATGCGACGACGGCGCTTGCGGAGATGAGCAAACTGGAGATGGCGGAGTGTGTTCTGGATGCCGTGGTGAAGCTGCGCGCGCGCCAGCAAACTCCCAAGGTGACCGCATAAGCATGGCAAAATTTCTGGACGGGCAGAGCAGGAAGGCCGTTGCAGCGACCTTGCTTTACTATCGCGAACTGGGAATCTTCGATCTCTACCGGCGCGAGGTGCCGGAGGGCGTGAGCTTTGGGCAGGCGATTGCGCGCGAAGAGCTGGCAGCCGTGGCGGAGGCGCCGGGCGCCGAACCAGTAGAACTGGTCGCCACCGCAGCCGATGGGGCGCAACTGGCGCAGATGCTTGCGGACAAACCCGCCGCCCTGCGGGTAATTCGCCAAGACATTGGCGATTGCACCCGCTGCAAGCTGAGCCAGAGACGCACCAACATTGTGTTTGGGGTGGGCGATCCGCATGCCCGCATCCTGTTTGTGGGCGAGGGTCCGGGGGCGGACGAAGACGCGCAGGGCGAGCCTTTTGTGGGCCGCGCCGGGCAACTGCTCAACAACATGATCAACGCCATGGGGATTCGCCGCGAGGACGTCTACATTGGCAACGTGGTGAAGTGCCGCCCGCCGCAGAACCGCGCTCCGGAGCGCGATGAATGCGAGACCTGCGGACCATTCCTGATGCGGCAGATTTCCGTGGTGCGGCCGGAGATTATTGTGGCGCTGGGGGCGACGGCGGCAAAGTTTCTGCTCGGCGCCTCGGACTCGATGGCCAACCTGCGCGGACGCATTTACGATTTTCATCCCATCGTGGCGCACACCGCGCCGGAGCGCGATCCGGAGTTCACGACCAAGCTGGTGGTGACCTATCATCCAGCCTACCTGCTGCGCGACCCTCGGCAGAAAAAGGAAACGTGGGCGGATCTGCAGAAGGTGATGCAGTATTTGGGAATGCCGCTGCCGAAGCGCAAGGCAGAACGCAACCCAGAGCGCAACCCAGAAGATTGATGGCCGCCGAATCCGAAGCCTTGCAAGAATCGCTGCCCCCGGCAACGCAGAAGTTGTATTGCGATGTTGCGTTGCCGGTTCCGCTGGACCTGATTTTCACTTATGAGGCCGGAGAGCTGGAGCCGATTGTGGGCGGGCGCGTGGTGGTGCCCTTCGGCCGGGGTGCGGAGAAAAAGCTGTCCGGGATTGTGACGCGGGTTCACCGCGAGCCTCCCGCGGGACGCCAGCTCAAGCGGGTGGCGCGGGTGCTGGATTCGGCTCCCGTGCTCGACCAGGAGCTGCTCGCGCTGGGGAGATGGATTGCGCAGTACTACCTGGCGCCGCTGGGCGAAGTGTACCGCACCATGCTGCCGTTGCAGGCTGAGTTCCGGCAGGCCTTCGGCTACCGGATTACGGAGCTTGGGGCCGAGGCGCTGTACGACGTGGCGGGCACTGGTTCGGCGGGGCGCGCACCGGCAGATCCCGAGCACCAGGTAAACGAATACACCGTGCTGGACGAACTGGCGGAAGGCAACCTGGTGCGCGAGGAGCGACTGCGCACGGCCACGGGCGCGACGCGCGAGGTGTTACGCAGCCTGCAACGGAAGAAATGGATTGTCCGCGAAGACCTCTCCGGGGTGAGGGACGCGCGGCGGCTGGTGAAGTTCGTGGTGTTGCGGGAAGCCTCGGATGGAGGGAAAACCCACAAGCTGAATCCGGCGCAGCAGCGCATTGTGGAACTGCTGCGAGCGTCGCAGGGCCGCATGCGCATGGAGGATCTGCGCGAAACAGGGTGCTCGGCGAGTTCGCTGAAGACACTGGTGAAGCACGACCTGGTTGAGATTGTGGAGGCGGCGGCCGAGCAGCCAGTGCCGCAGATGAAGCCGCACAGCACGCTGGAATTTCTTTTCACCCCCGGCCAGAAGGAAGCGCTACGCGAGATTCGCGGCAGCGTGGAAGAGCGGCGCTTCAAGGTTGCCCTGTTGCACGGGGTGACCGGCTCGGGCAAGACGGCGGTGTACCTGGCGGCGATGCAGTCGGTGCTGGCCGCAGGACGCGGCTCCATTCTGCTGGTGCCCGAGATTGGCCTGACTCCCGGAGTTGCCGCCGACCTCTACAGCGTTTTCGGCGAGGAGATTGCCATCCTGCATAGCTCGCTCAGCGATGAGGAGCGGGCCGAGCAATGGCATCGCATCCGTCGCGGTGAAGCGCGCATCGCGGTGGGCACGCGTTCGGCAATCTTCGCGCCGGTTCGGGACCTGGCGCTCATCATTGTCGATGAGGAGCAGGACCACAGCTACAAGCAGGAGGAGACACCGCGCTACCATGGCCGCGACGTGGCGGTGGTGCGCGCCAAGGCATTGCAGGCGACCGTGGTGCTGGGTTCGGCCACGCCATCGCTGGAGAGCTATTACAACGCCACCCACGGCCACGCGCCCGCCCCCGGCGCGCGGCCGGGTGGGGCGCACCCGGGCGCGAAGTACGCGCTGATCGAGCTGCCCGACCGGGTGCAGGAGCGTCCGCTGCCGGAGGTGGAACTGGTGGACATGCGGGCGGAGTTCCAGCAGACGGGCAAGGAGAGCGTGCTCTCGCGCAAACTGATCGAGGAGACGACGGCAAGCCTGGAGCGCGGCCAGCAGGCGATGATCCTGCTGAACCGGCGCGGCTACTCGGCGTGGGTGATGTGCCGCTCGTGCGGGGACACGATCCAGTGCCGCGACTGCGCCGTGGCGATGACCTATCACCGGCACCAGCACCGGCTGCTGTGCCACTACTGCGGCTATCAGCAGGCGGTGCCCAGGACCTGTCCGAAGTGCGGCAGCGAGTACGTACAGTTCATGGGCACGGGCTCGGAAAAGCTGGAGGACCTGCTGCACGCGGCGTTTCCGCGGGCACGGATTGGCCGCATGGATCGCGACACGGTGCGCGGGCACGACGACTTTGAGCGCATGTTGAGCGAGTTCCAGGCAGGCGACATTGACCTGCTGGTGGGCACGCAGATGATCGCCAAGGGGCACGACGTGCACGGGGTGACGCTGGTTGGCGTTGTGGGTGCCGATAGCGCCCTGGGGCTGCCGGACTTCCGCGCCGCCGAGCGCACCTTTCAACTGCTGACCCAGGTGGCAGGCCGCGCCGGGCGAGGCGAGATGCTGGGCAAGGTGGTGCTGCAGACGCACTTTCCGGATCACTACGCGGTGCAATTCGCCGCGAAGCATGACTATCACGGCTTTGCCGAAAAAGAGCTGCGCTTCCGGGGATGGATGCACTATCCGCCATTCGAGTCGCTGGCCAACATCGTGGTGCGCAGCGACAAGCAGGAAGAGGCACTGCGCTACGCCGGGCTGCTGGGGCGGTGGTTTGAGCAGGTACGGCACGAGGGCGTGCGGGTGATGGGACCGGCTCCGGCGCCGATCATGCGGCTGAAACGGGATTACCGCTTCCACTTTGTGCTGAAGGCGGCGAGCCGCGAGCGGATGAACGCGGTGCTGCGCGCCATGCTGGCGGCGGCGCAGCAGCAAAAGATTCCGCGGGCGAACATGATTGTGGACGTGGATGCGATGTCGCTGGCGTAGGGGTGCGGGCTGATCCCGGCTGTGTATTGTGCTCATGGGGCCCCGCGCGACTAGCCAAAATTGCTGTTGCCTGAGACAATACCAAAACTGATCTGGAGCTGAATTGCCGATCAAGCCGCGTACGCCCAAAGCAACCCGTACCGCTTCGCCGCGCCGCCGGCTACGCGCTCCAGGAAGTTTCACGCTCAAAATGGAAGTAACGATTCCGGCGCTGGCCTCTGCCATTTCACCGTTGGTGGATGCCGTGATGACGGTGGTACGCAGGCAGGCCGCCGCCAAGGAGTTGGAAATTGAAACCGCGTTACGCGAGGCGCTGGCCAACGCCATCAAGCATGGCTGCCTGGGCGATCCCACAAAATTCGTGCAGTGTTCGGTGGTATTCGAGGACGATCACAGCGTGCTGCTCGTGGTCAGCGATCCGGGGCCGGGATTCAACGCCAAGGGACTTCCGGACCCCACCGAGGGCGAACACCTTTACGAAAACCATGGCCGGGGCATCTACCTCATCAATCATCTGATGGACGAGGTGCGCTTCAAACGCGGCGGCGCCGAAATTCATATGCGTAGCAGGTTCTGATTTCCGCTTGCTAACGGTTTCCGTACTTCAGCATGTGCGCCACCTGCGGGAAGGTGTCGTTGGCCACCGGCGCGGGGGTGAAGGTGAGCAGCAGCATGGCGAGGGCGAGCAGGGCCATCCAATGGCGGCCGCGTCCCACTCCCGGCCAGCGCGGCACGCTGGGTTGCTGCAATCCGGTGAGCGCCAGCAGGGTGGCCCAGACCAGCCATCCCACCCAGAAAAACCAGGCCATCGCAACCAGCGCACCCACCATGGCCAAGGAGACAAAGCGGTGCAGGCGGGGTGAGACGGCCAACACCAAGTGGCCGCCATCGAGTTGTCCGCCGGGAAGCAGATTCAGCGCGGTTGCCAGCATGCCCGCCCAACCCGCCAGCGCCACCGGATGCAGGTAGTAGTGCGCCAGCGCGGGTCCGCCCGGGTGCAGGAGAACATGACCCAGTTGAAAGATCAGGGGAAAGCCGAACTGCAGGTCCGGGTCTGAGGCGCCCGCAACGGGATGGGACATGGCCAACCCGGCGAGCATGGTGGGTACGGCCACAACGAAACCCGCAATCGGCCCGGCGATGCCGATATCAAACAGCGCCTTGCGCGAGCGGATGAAGCCGCCAATACGAATGAAGGCTCCGAGCGTTCCAATCAGCGTGGGGGCGGGGATGAAGAAAGGCAGAGTTGCGCGCACCCGGTAGCGCCGGCAGAAATAGTAGTGTCCCATCTCGTGCGCCAGCAGAATGCCCATCATGGAAAGCGAAAAGGGAATGCCGAGCAGAAGCAGGCGCGGACTCTGCCACAGCCACTGCACGGGAAACAGCGGCAGCAGTTCGTTGCCGGAGGCAAAGGCTTCCAGGTGGTGATTGAAGTTGAACTGCAGGCGCGAGCCGACCAGGACGGTGGTGCAAAAGGTGGACAGCAACATCAACAGCGGCAAGCGGTAGTGAACCCGGGGAGCGTACTCGCGAGGCAATGCCGCGGCGTCCTCGGGCACAAAGTTGGAGATGGAGTCAGACATCGGGGAGACGCTCGCGGACAGCAGGCGGAGCCGGAGCAGCGGCCCGGCTCCACGGGACTAATCGATGGACTGGAGTTCTTTGCCAGGCTTGAAGCGCACGGCTTTGCCGGGAGGAATATTGACCTCGGCGCCGGTGCGCGGGTTGCGGCCGATTCCGGTTTTGCGCGGACGCACGTTGAAGACGCCAAAGCCGCGCAACTCGATGCGATCGCCCTCGGCAAGCGCGTTCTTCATGCTCTCGAAGACGGTCTCCACGGCGCGCTCGGCCTTGGTCTTGGTGACCCCGGTGCGGTTTACCACTTCGTTGATGATGTCGAGTTTGATCAAAGGATCGGCTCCGGCGCTTCAGATTGAAAATCAAGGGCTTACCCAATGATGCTAGAAAATGAAGCGGGCATTGTCAACGTCTGTGCGCTGGCTCGCCCGGGGCGAGGGCGCAAGCAGCGTCAGCAGCGCGATGGCCGCCCGGCGGGTTCGCCGGGCGGAATGGCGAATGTTAAGATGGCCCTAGATTGAAATCCAGGCGTTTCCCCGGCGGAGAATCGCGGAAATTGTCTATGTGCAGGCGAAGAAGCTATAAGAGGAAGCGAGGAATCTGAGGCGAAATGGCGATAAAGAGCGATCGCTGGATCCGGGAGATGGCGCAAACACAGGACATGATCAGCCCCTTCTGCGAGAAGCAGGTGCGGGACGGCGTTATCAGCTATGGGCTTTCATCCTACGGCTATGACCTGCGGGTGGCCGACGAGTTCAAGATTTTTACCAACGTGAACTCGGCGATTGTGGACCCCAAGAAATTTGACGAGCGCTCTTTTGTCACTATTCGCGCCGACAGCATCATGGTCCCGCCGAATTCCTTTGCCTTGGCGCGCTCGGTGGAATATTTCAAGATTCCGCGCGACGTGTTGACCATCTGCGTGGGCAAATCCACCTACGCGCGCTGCGGAATCCTGGTCAACGTCACCCCGTTCGAACCGGAATGGGAGGGCTTTGTCACGCTCGAAATCAGCAATAGCTCGCCGCTGCCGGCAAAGATTTATGCCAACGAGGGCCTCTGCCAGATTCTGTTCTTCCAGGGAGACGAACCCTGCGAGGTGAGCTACAAGGATAAGGGCGGCAAGTACCAGAACCAGACCGGCATCGTGCTGCCCAAGCTGTAGGCGGTGATGAAAACTCTGCGCCTTCGCCTGACCGCTGCCGTGCTGGAGCGTGACCCCGCCCTGCTGGAAGCCGCGCGGATTCTTCGCCACGGCGGACTGGTGGCGTTTCCCACCGAGACGGTTTACGGATTGGGCGCCAACGCCCTCGATGACGGCGCGGTGGAAAGGATTTTTGCCGCCAAGAGGCGTCCGCACTGGGATCCGGTGATCGTTCATGTGGCCGATGTGGCCAGCGCGCGTGGACTGACCCTGGCATGGCCGGTGGCTGCCGAACGGCTTGCCGGAGCCTTCTGGCCCGGCCCGCTGACGATGTTGCTGCCGCGCGCCGCCGGGATTCTGGAACTGTGTACGGCCGGGCGCGAAAAAGTGGGGCTGCGGCTGCCTTCGCATGAGGTGGCGCGGGCGCTGATCGCCGCCTCGGGAGTGCCGGTGGCCGCGCCCAGCGCCAATCGATTTGGACACACAAGTCCCACCACCGCAGAGCATGTTCTGGCCGATCTGGATGGCCGCATCGACGCCATTCTGGAGGCGGGCTCGTGCGCCGTTGGGGTCGAGTCCACGGTCATCGATCCCACCACGGATCCGGCTACGATCTATCGCCCCGGCGGCATCACCGCCGAACAGATTTGCCGGGTGCTGGGCAATGTGGTGGTGGCCGAGCGCAATAGTTCCGCTGCGGCGCCGCCGGAGGCGTTGGAATCTCCCGGCCTTGGAATTCGTCACTACGCGCCGCGCGCCCGCATCATCCTGGTGGAAAGCGAAGGCGAACTCGGGCGGGTGCTGGAGCGCGAGGCCGGCCGGCACCGGGTGGGAGTGCTGCTGCCACGGGGATGGGCCGCGCCGGGCGCGGCTGTAACCGCGCTTCCCTGGGGAAACTGGAGCGAGCCGGAGTTGCTGGCCCGCGATCTTTATCTGCAGATGCGCGCACTGGATGACCGGGGGGTCGAGGTCATTGTTTGTCCGCTGCCGCCGGCGAATGGGATCGGATTGGCCATACGGGATCGCCTGCGCAAGGCCGCCAAATAGAAAAGCCCGCGCCAGGGCGGGCTTCAGAGACAGCGCGTGCGGCCGTTACTTTGTTGACTCGGCTTCCTTGAACATGTAGCGAATGCTGGCTTTGTAAATCATGAGGTTGGATTGACCGCTGCCGCGATTGAGCTTGATGCAGTTCTTGTCGTACCACTCGATGACGCCGTGCAGTTCCTCGCCGTCGCGGGTTACCACGACCATCGGTGTCTTGCTCTGCATCTGCTTCTGATAGTAGAAATTTTCCGCGTGCGTCTGTTCCGCGGGGGCAGCCTTCTTGGCGGGCGTTCCGGAACTGCGTTCAGGCGAGCGCGGAGTTCGTTCCGCCGCTCGTTCGCGCGGTTCGGGTGCGGGCTCGGCGGGGCGAGCCTGGTCGCGGTTCAGGGAAGGGCGGATCAGTTTCCGGTTGCCAAAGCTCTCCAGTTCGGGTGCCCGTAGCGCGGCGGTTGTATCAACTCCGTTTCTCATACGAATCCTCCCCCAAGGGGGTATCAAAAAGTCGCTGCGCGATGCACACTGGGACTCCTCCGCTTGGAACAAAAAGCGCACGCACGGGTTAAAGTGCGAGACCGGATTTCCTGGAAGAAAGTTTCAGTGATTCGTGGCTAAACCGTACCACACGCGCGGGGAAAAAAACAACAAAAGTCTGCGCCAATCTGGCGTAACCGAAATTCGTGCTCTCCCAATTCCGGGCGGTTGGCGCGGGATCGAAAAGCATGGCGCGAGCAGGGGCTAAGTTGCCAGCGAACTGGAGTAGCCATCCAGCGAGAGCGAGCGCAGCAGATTGCGCCGCATGCCGTTCTGCACATCCCCCAGGCCGTCGCTGGCGCGCACGATCCAGCTGAAACTGACCTGGCTGGCAATACCGGCCAGTTCCGCCTGGAAATCCTGGTTGCGCATCAACTCGGGTGAACCTGCCTGGAGGAACAGCAGGTCTTCGAGAATCGAATACAGCACGGAGATCAGCAAGTCGGTCTTGCCCTTGCCTTCGCCGCCGGCGCGGTAGGCTTCGGTGGCACGGAACAGCCCGGAGTGGTCGTTTTCGCCCAAAGCCGTGGTCAACAGAAGCAGGGCGTCCTTGCGCGCCGCCAGGTATGCGTTGAGATCGAAGCCGCGGGCGCGGCCGACGGCGCCGGAGGAAAGCCGCGCCACCAGTTTTTTCTGCGCCGCTGTCCATTCCGTGCGCAGCGCCAGATCCTCCGCGATCTCCCCGGCAGTCAGGGGCGCAAGGCGGAGGGTGATGCAGCGGGACCGAATAGTCGGCAGCAGGGCATTGGAGTTTTCCGCCAACAGGAACAGGGTGGCGAACTCGGGCGGCTCCTCCAGGACCTTCAGCAGCGCGTTGGCCGCCTCCTTCATAAAGTTCGATTCGGAGAAAATGTAGAACTTCTGGCGGCCTTCCGAAGGGCGGTAATACATTTCGCCGATCACGTGGCGCACCTGGTCCACTTTGACGAGCATCTGCGGCGGATCGGGAGGGATCACCAGGACTTCGGGATGAGTCTGCACGAAGATGCGGGTCTCGCGCTTATCGCTCTCGCGCAGATTCTCGCGGGCCTCCACGGCTTCCCCGATGCGCTGGTCGAGCGCGTCGGCTTGCGCGATGCGCTCGCAGTTGCGGCAGACCCCGCAGAAATCGGGCAGGCCATCGGCGGCGAGAGGATGCTCCAGGCAGTTCACCGCCTTTGCCACCATCTGCGCCAGGGTGAATTTTCCGGCCCCGCGCGGCCCGGTCAGAATGATGGCGTGGGGCAAGTGGTCGCGCGCAATCATCTCGCGCAGGCGTCCAACCGTCGGGGCATTGCCGCGGAACTGTTCGAATCCCATGCCTAGCCCTGCCTGGCCAGCAGCCGCTCGCGCACGGCGGCCACCACGTCCTTGTGAACCTCTTCCACGCCCCGGCGCGCGTCAATCAAAACCACGCGCTCCGGTTCGCGATGGGCAATCGCCAGGAATTGCTGGTGCACGCGCTCGAAGAATATCCGGTTTTCCTGCTCGAAACGGTTTTCGTTGAGCTGGTCCCGGGCGGCCAGATTCCGGCGGCGCGCCCGGGCTACGCTGGCGGCCACGTCATTGTCCAGGAGCAGGGTGAGTTCCGGTTTGAGGCCCAGGCAGAGGACGCGGTGCAGAGTGAGCACGGCATCGACTCCGAGCTGTCTTCCCGCTCCCTGGTAGGCCTCGGAGGAATCCGTGAAGCGATCGCACAGCGCCCAGGCGCCGCGATTGATGGCCGGCAGAATCACCTCTGCAATTTGCTGCGCGCGCGAGGCGAACATCAAGGCCAGCTCCGCCAGCGGAGCCAGCCCGTGGGTGCGCGAGTCGAGCAGAATGCCGCGAACCCGCTCGCCGATCTCCGTGCCTCCGGGCTCGCGCGTGGTCACCACCTCGAAGCCCTGTTCGCGCAGATGGCAGGCAAGCTTTTCGATGTGGGTGCTTTTGCCACAGCCATCCAGCCCTTCGAGGGTGATAAAGTGCCCGCCATTTGCCCAGTGCCGCACAGGGGAATGATAACAAAGCGGGAGCCGGGTACGGCCAGCGGCGGGCGGCCCATCTGTTATACTCGGGAAACTTTCAACCGCGAGGACGCGACAAGTGGTTTTTGGATCCGCGCCCTGGCGGTGTCCTCAGAGCTCCGCGGATTGTTTTTCGCGAGCAAAATTCCCCTTCAGGAGCTGGAATGCGACATTTGCTTTGTGCATGGCTGGCAGTGGCCCTGGGATCGGCGTCTGCGTTCTCCCAGACTGGCCCGGCCCTGAGCAGTACGATCAAAACCACAGGCTTTGCGCTGGTGGAAACCCTGGCGGTCGATGCCACCCAGGCGCCGCGCAAGGTCTTTCACGCCAGGCTGACGATTCCAGCAACGCCCGGAGACTTTGTGCTTCTCTACCCGAAATGGATTCCCGGAGAACACGGCCCCACCGGCCCGCTGGTGGACACGGCCGGAATCTATTTCCGCGCCAATGGCAATGTGCTCGGATGGCATCGCGACCCGGTGGATATGTACGCCTTCCACGTGGCGGTGCCGCAGGGCGTGAGCTCGATTGAAGCCACGCTGGATTACCTGAGCCCGGTTGAGATGCCGGGCGGCTTCAGCGCCGGTTCCTCGGCCACCGAAAAGCTGGCCGTGCTTTCATGGAACTGGCTGGTTCTCTATCCCAGGGGATATGGCTCGGATGAGATTGGGGTGAAAACCAGCCTGCAACTGCCGGCCAACTGGCAGTGGGGAAGCGCGCTGCCGCACTCGGCCAACGCCCCAGGCTCGGTTGATTTTGCCCTGGCATCGCTGACCACGCTGGTGGATTCACCGGTGCTGATGGGGCAGTACCTGAGGAAGCTTCCGCTCGAGGCGGGCCAGCTTCCGGCGCACGAGCTGGATATTGTGGCCGACGACGCGGCCGCCCTGGAGATGCTGCCGCAGCAGATCAAGGCCTTTGACAACCTGGTCGCCGAGGCGGGCGCACTGTATGGGGCGCGGCATTACCGCGAGTATCACTTTCTGCTTACGCTCAGCGATCACGTTGCCCACTTTGGATTGGAGCATCACGAGTCCAACGACAGCCGCGTGGGCGAGGGTTACCTTACCGACCCCGGGCAGTGGACCCTGGGAGCATCGCTGCTGCCGCACGAATACACCCACTCATGGAACGGCAAGTACCGCCGTCCGGCCGGACTGGCTACGCCGGAATATCAGGCGCCCATGGAAGGCAACCTGCTGTGGGTGTATGAGGGGCTGACCGAATACTTTGGCTACGTGCTGAGCGGGCGCAGCGGGCTGCAGACGCCGGAACAATGGCGCGAAGTGTACGCCGAACTTGCCATGACGTACTCGCACCGCCCCGGGCGCAAGTGGCGCCCGCTGGAAGATACGGCGGCCGCGGCGCAAACGCTGTATGAGGCTCCCGAAGCTTTCAGCAACTACCGCCGCAGCGTGGACTACTACGACGAGGGCGCGCTGATCTGGCTGGAGGCGGACACCATCATTCGCCAGAACAGCGGCGGCAAGAAATCGATGGATGACTTTGCCCACCTGTTCCTGGGCGGCCTGAATACGCCGCCGGAGATAAAGACCTATACCTTCGACGACGTGGTGAATACGCTGAACCGGGTGCAGCCCTATGACTGGCGCGGTTTTCTCACCGACCGGGTGCTGACGGTGGCCGAACATGCCCCGCTGGGAGGCATTGCCAACAGCGGCTGGAAGCTGGTCTACAACGATCAGCCGAACCTGATCGCCAAACTGCGCGAGCAGGAGGGGCGCAGCTATGACATGAGCGCGTCGGTGGGGCTGCTGCTCAGCAAGGATGGCGTGGTAGACGACGCCATCGAGGACGGAATCGCGGCCAGGAACGGGATTGGGCCAGGGATGAAGATCATCGCCGTGAACGGGAGAAAGTACACCCCGGAGTTTCTTGCGGCGGCGCTGCGCGAGGCGCAGAATTCGCAGCAACCGATACAGTTGCTGGTGGAAAACACTGAGTACTACCGCACCGTTTCACTCCCCTACTTTGATGGCCCGCGCTACCCGCACCTGGTGCGGGACGAGAGCAAGCCGGACCTGCTGGGCGACATCATCCGGCCCAAAGTGACGACGCTGCCGGCGCCGGTGCCGGGCGCGGAGTAACACCTTGGAGGCAATGAACATGAATCCGCCGATGATGGCGAGGGCAGGGTCCATTGCCCTCATTCCGGCTGAAACGGGCGGGATCCGGGGTGCCATCGGGCGGGATGGGAGGCAAGAGCGGCGCGTGACTTGCCAGTGCGGCGTAGTTCCGCGATAATGAAAGCTGCTGCGAGTGTATGGCGGGCGAGCGTCCGGTTGTTCCTGGGACGCGTGCTTGGCGATTCCTTTGTGGTAGAGCCCGTGGCGGATGTCGATCCGCCGATTGCGCGAAAGGCGCGGCGGGCAACCAGCGTTCGAATCATGGCGGGTCTGGCTGGCGGAAGCTGGCTTGACCGGTTGCGATTTCCGGTCTCCGGAGGCAAAGTCTGCGGAGATGTCGAGCGCTGGAATGAAACGAAGAGAGGAAAAAACCTGTGCTGATGATTCGACTTTCGCGCCGTGGGGCGCGCAAGCAGCCTATCTATCGTATTGTGGTCATCGAAAAGGACCGTGCGCGCGACGGCCGTTCGATTGAAGTTGTGGGTCTCTACAATCCGCGCACCAACCCTGCCACGGTGGATTTGAAGAAGGATCGCATCGAGTACTGGCTTACCCAGGGCGCGCAGTTCTCGCCGACCTTGGCGCGGCTTTACAAAAACGCTGCGTTGGGCATCCCGGCTCCTGTGGTTGCCACGGCGCCGGCTGCGCCGGTGGTTGCGGCTCCGGTGGTTGCCGTGGAGCCGGTGGTTGCGGCTGAACCAGTGGCGGTTGCTGAACCGGCTGTGACGGAGGCTGCGGCCGATGTGGCTGCCGAGCCGGCTGCGGCTGAGCCGATAGCGTAGACGAGGAGCAGACATCCATGGTTGCCAATCTGACTGGACTCGCAAAAGAGTTGGCCCAGGCCCTAGTGGATTTTCCCGAGGAAGTGGTGGTGGTAGCCTCTGGCGACAGCGAGTACGTGAAGCTGGAGTTGGAGGTTGCAGAAGATGACCTGGGCCGGGTGATTGGCCGCTCCGGGCGCACCGCCAGGGCGCTGCGCACAATTCTTTCCGCTGCGGCGGATAAGAATGGGCAGCGCTGCTCGCTGGAGATCGTGGAATAAGCTGGCGGGATGGGGGAAGATGCGGGTAACGCCGGGTTTGTCACAATTGCGCGGGTGGTGAAGGTGCAGGGCCGCGTGGGAGAAGTTGCGGCGGAGTTGCACACGGACTTTCCCGAACGATTTGAGCAAAGACGCACGTTGTACGCGTGGCGGGAATCCAGCGGGCAACGCCGCCAACTGCACCTGGATGAGTACTGGCCGCACAAGGGCGGCATGGTGCTGAAGTTTGCGGGCGTAGATTCGATTGAAGCGGCGGAAACCTTGCTGGGGTCGGAGATTCAGATCCCCGTTCAAGAGCGTGCAGAGCTGGAAGCGGGCACGTTCTATGTCAGCGAATTGCTGGGCTGCCTGGTGGTGGAAACCAGCCAGGAAGCGCGGGAAATTGGAACGGTTGTGGATGTAGATTTTGGGGCGGGAACCGCCCCGCTGCTGATCGTGAAGAGCAATGTTTCCGTGGCGGATTCGCAACCAACCCCGCCGCCCCGGGCGCAGGCGCACGATGGCGGCAAAGAGTTCATGATTCCCTTTGTGGAGAGTTTTACCAAGAAGCTTGACTTGCAAGGGAAGCGGATCGAGATGCAACTGCCGGAAGGAATGCTGGAACTGGACGCTCCGCTGGGCGCCCGGAAGCCTGGCCGGCAGCGGACGGCGAAGCGATAAGCAGAGGCGGTCGCCAGAGGGCAGGCAGTGCGGTTTGAGATTGTCACCATCTTTCCGGACTTTTTCGCTGGCCCGCTGGAATACGGCATCGTGCGCAGGGCGCGCAATGCCGGGCTCATTGAAATTGGAATCCACGACCTGCGGGCGTTTACCCAGGACCGGCACCGAACGGTGGACGACCGTCCATTTGGCGGCGGCGAGGGAATGTTACTGAAACCCGATCCACTGTTTGCGTGCGTGGAGCAACTGGGGGTTCGGCCCAGAGCGGAGCGAGTGAGCGGGGAAGCCAGGGAATCGGTTGTGTTGCTATCGGCGTCGGGAAATATTTTTACCCAGGCGATGGCGCAGGAGCTGGCCGGACTGGAGCGGATCACATTCCTGTGCGGGCGCTACGAGGGCGTGGATGAGCGGGTGACCGAATACCTGGCGGATCGCGAGGTATCGGTGGGCGACTTTGTGATGAGCGGCGGAGAACTTGGGGCCGCGCTGATCGTGGACTCGGTGACACGGTTGCTTCCCGGGGCGCTGGGCAACGATGCTTCGGCCAGGACGGAGAGCTTTAGCGGCGTGGAGGCCGAGGCGAGACGGGACGAGCGCGGAAGGCTGGAGCCGGATTCGACGGTGGCAACCGGCGGGTTGCTGGATTCCCCTCACTACACGCGGCCCGCGGAGTTTCGCGGGATGGCGGTTCCGGAGGTGCTGATGAACGGGAACCACGAAGAGATCCGGCGCTGGCGGCATCGCCGCGCACTGGAAAAAACGCTGCGCAACCGCCCGGACCTTCTGGAGAAGGTGGTCCTGAGCGCAGAGGACAAGGCATTACTTCGCGAGATTAGGCGCGGAGCTGAAGAAAGCTAAGAAATTACGGGATCGACCGGGGCTGCTGGCCCAGGCATCCGAGAAGAGAAGAGGAAATTGCAATGTCGTCATCTCCCATTATTACCCGGTTGCTTGCGAAAGCGCAGCGCACGGACCTGCCGAGCTTCGCGGTGGGCGACACTCTGAGGGTTCACGTAAAGATCAAGGAAGGCGACAAAGAGCGCATCCAGATCTTTGAAGGCATCGTGATCAAGAAGGCCAACGGACAGCAGCCGAGCTTCACCGTGCGCAAGATGAGCTTTGGGCAGGGCGTGGAGCGTATTTTCCCGCTGGGCAGCCGGATCATCGACAAGCTGGAAGTGGTGCGCTCGGCGAAGGTTCGCCGCGCCAAGCTGTACTACCTGCGCGCCCTGCGTGGCAAGGCGGCGCGGCTCAAGGAAGTGGATCGCGTAAAGTAGTTCGCGGGGCAAGGCTGGCGAAAAGATCGCGAGCAAGGGGCGAGGTGCATGCTTGTCCCTTGCCCGCCTTTGTTGGGACCACTCAGGCAACCTTCATGCACACGGCCTTGGTTTCCGTGTAGGCATCGATTGCGTTGTGGCCCATTTCGCGACCCCAGCCGCTTTCCTTGTATCCACCGAAGGGCAGGGCTGCGTCGAAGATGTTGTAGCAGTTCACCCAGACCGTGCCTGCGCGCATGGCCGCAGCCAGTTGGTGCGCCCTGGCCAGATTGTTGGTCCAGATGCCGGCAGCCAGGCCGTAGGTGGATTCGTTGGACAGTTCGATCACTTCCTCCAGGGTGTCATACTTCATGACGGTCACCACAGGGCCGAAGATCTCTTCCCGGACGACCTTCATGTCCTTGTGCGTGTTGATCATCACCGTGGGTTCGACAAAGTAGCCAGTGTCGCCGATCTGCCTGCCGCCGGTGCTGGCGCAGGCTCCCTCCACCAGTCCAGCGTCGATGTAGCCTTTGACGCGGTGCAACTGTTCCTCGGAGACGAGCGGGCCCAGTTGCGTACTAGGCTCCCAGCCCGGACCCACGCAGATCTTTTTCGCTTCATCCGAGATGCCCTCGACCACCTTGTCAAAGTGCGACTTGTGCACGTAAAGGCGCGAACCGGCGCAGCAGCACTGCCCGTGGTTGAAGAAAATCGCGCTGGCGGCGCCCGGAATCGCGATATCCAGATCGGCGTCTTTCATGATCACGTTCGGGGATTTGCCACCCAGTTCCAGGGTCACCTTCTTCAGATTGCCGGTGGCGGCGTGAACGATCAGTTTGCCCACTTCGGTGGATCCGGTGAAGGCAATCTTGTCGACATCGGGATGGGCTGCCAGCGCGGCGCCGGCAGTCTCGCCGAAGCCGGTCACGATATTGACCACGCCCTCGGGGAAGCCCGCTTCCTGGATCAGTTCGCCCAGACGAATGGCGGTGAGAGGAGTTTGTTCGGCGGGCTTGAGCACAATGGTGCAGCCAGCCGCCAGTGCCGGGCCGATCTTCCAGGCAGCCATCAGCAGGGGGAAGTTCCACGGAATTACCTGTGCCACCACGCCGACAGGCTCGCGCAATGAGAAGGCATGGTAGCGGGAGCCGGGAGTGTACGGAACCGAGATCGGAATGGTGTTGCCCTCGATCTTCGTTGTCCAGCCGGCCATGTAACGCAGCAGATCGACCGCCAGGGGAACATCGGCAACCCGCGCGACGGCGAGAGGCTTTCCATTATCCAGGCTTTCAAGGGTTGCGAATTCTTCCGTGTGCTGTTCCAGCAGGTCTGCCAGCTTCCAGATCATGCGTCCGCGTTCGGAGGCTGTAAACTTGCGCCAGGGACCGTGGTCAAAGGCTTCGCGCGCGGCCCGGACGGCGGCATCCACGTCGGCCTTATCGCCCTCCGCTGCGTGCGAAAGCACCTGCCCGGTGGCTGGGTTGTAAGTGGGGAAGGTCATGCCGGATGCGGCTCCCACCCATTGTCCGTTGATCAGCATTTTGTGAGTTCGCTCAACGAAGTTCAAGGCGGTTTTGTCAAGATGGGATGCAACTGAAGTGGTCATACAAACTCCTAGGTTTGGGTTGAAGCGTACTGATTGAGGGGCGGACCAATTGCACTAGCCTAGAGAGAAAGAACCAGCCCAGGCGCTCCACCAGTGGACCAGGGTGAGCAGGCTGACCGGATTCTTGTGGAGCCGGCCTGGTTCGGGGAGTAGATTCGCTGATGCCCCGCCCGGATTCATATCTTTAGGATGCATATTTCGCCCTCTGATGGCTGCCCGCCGCACGACCGGAAGAGGGCGCTTCCCGGGCTCTGGGGAAATGGTTCCGTGCGCCACCGGGGCGAGCCAGCCCTGCCCCCATCAAGGTGCTAGAATCATCTGTCCGGCAGCCCGCCCCGGCGCGATACGGTGGGCGGCCTGAAATGGTTTAAGCGGAAGAAATTTTGAGGGGACGTTATGGCGACCGTAGAGAACAGTGTGGCAGCGACTACCGTGGAAAGTTCCGCGTTGACGGCTTTCAGGAATGAACCTCTTGTCGACTTTACGCGGGCGGAGAATGCACGCGCGATGAGGGAAGCGCTGGACAAGGTGCGCCGGCAACTTGGGCGGGAGTATGACAACGTGATCGATGGCCACCGGGTGCGGACGGCGGCGAAGCTGCGCTCGATCAATCCCTCACACCCAGAGCAGGTGGTGGGCACGTTTCAGAAGGCGGACGGCAACGACGTTCCGGCGGCCGTGGATGCTGCGCTGAAGGCGTTCGAGAGCTGGAGCCGCAGCGCAGTGACCGATCGCGCGGGATTGCTGTTCCGGGTGGCGCATACGTTGCGCGAGCGCAAGTTTGAGTGGGCGGCGTGGATGGTATTCGAGGTAGGCAAGAATTGGGCCGAGGCCGACGCGGATGTGGCCGAGACGATTGACTTTGCGGAGTTCTACGCCCGCGAGGCGCTGCGCCTGGACAAAGCCGAACCGCCGATCCAGTTGCCCGCCGAGCGCGACGACCTGCGCTACATTCCGCTGGGGGTGGGAGCGGTGATTCCGCCGTGGAATTTTCCTTCGGCGATCATGGCGGGAATGACCATGGCGGCGATTGTGAGCGGCAATACGGTGGTGCTGAAGCCGAGCAGCGATGCGATGGCGATTGCGGCGAAGTTCTTCCAGGTTCTGGAGGAATGCGGGATTCCCGACGGGGTTGTGAACTTTGTCACCGGCTCGGGGAGCAGCTTTGGCAACGAACTGGTGAAGCATCCCAAGACGCGGTTTATTTCCTTTACCGGTTCGAAAGAAGTGGGACTGCAGATTCACGAGCTGGCGGCGAAGCCGCAGCCGGGACAGATTTGGATCAAGCGCACGATTCTGGAGATGGGCGGCAAGGACTCGATTCTGGTGGATGCCGACTCGGATCTGGACGCGGCGGTGACGGGCGTGATGGCTTCGGCTTTTGGCTACAGCGGGCAGAAGTGTTCGGCATGCTCACGCGCGATTGTGGATGAGCGGGTGTACGACAAGTTTGTGGAGCGGTTGAAAGATCGGGCGGAGAAGTTGACGGTGGGCGCGGCGGAAGACAATCCGAACCTGGGTCCGGTGATCAACGAGGCGGCAAGAAATTCGATCCTGGGCTTCATCGAAAAGGCGATCGACGAAGGCGGGCGGTTGATTACGGGCGGGCACGCGGTGGCAGGCAAGGAGGGTTACCTGATCGAGCCCACGATTATCTCCGAGGTGAAGCCGGGCGACACGCTGGAGCAGAAGGAAGTGTTCGGACCGGTGCTGGCGGTGATTCGCTGCAAGGATTTCTACGAAGGATTGCGCATTGCCAACGACACCGAGTTTGGCCTGACCGGGTCGGTGTACACGCAGTCGGAAGAGCGGATGGAGCTGGCGCGCCAGGAGTTCCACGTTGGCAACCTCTACATCAACCGCAAGTGCACCGGGGCGATGGTAGGGGCGCACCCCTTTGGCGGCTTCAACATGTCGGGCACGGATTCCAAGGCGGGCGGTCCCGACTACCTGTTGCTGTTTACACAGGCGAAATCAATTGCGCGGAAGCTGTAAGGCGAAATCTGCGATTTGACAAACCAGCATTGCCTGCGGACAATTGCTGCAACTGGAATGCTCGCAAGGCGGCCACACCGCCTAGGGGATATGGCAAGGACTTCATGGCGCGAATTCTGTGCATCGACGATGAGCCGGAGATGGTAATGCTGAAGCGCGCGATCCTGGAGCAGGCGGGACACGAAGTGACGACAGCCACTTCGGCGCGCGAGGCAGTCGATCTGATGAACCACAACGACTACGAAGCCGTCGTGACCGACTGGCGGCTGGGAGATGGGGACGGACGCACAGTCGTGCGAGCGGCCAAGGAACACTCGACGATGCCCGTGGTGGTAGTCTCCGGCTACGTGGCCGAGGCCTACCGGTCGGCCGAGCCGCTGGCGGATCTCTACCTGGAGAAGCCGGTGAATCCAGAAGAGTTGTTGACCATCGTCGATGAACTGCTGAAGGCGAGCGCACGGGGCGCGTCCGAATAAGACGGCTTCACGGCCGGGAAGCGCGCTTCTCTTGATCGTGCGGGATTCTGCTAAAGCGGTCCCGCAACAAGCGGTGGGTAGACTGGTGGACAGATGCAGCCGCGCCGCCGGTGATGAGCCGGTCTATGGTCTGACGCCTGGGTTTCGCGATTGCAATGCGCCGGGGCCGCGCCGCAGTGGGCCGTGCCGGGGCACCTCGCCCCGGTGAGAGGACACTCTCAAGAAGACAACACTCCGCGCTTGCGGACGATACTCCCTTAAAAACTAAGCGCCCGAGCACATGCGGCTCGAGCGCGCGGGTCAGCAGTAAGACGGATCTCTGTGCCCTGGAACTGCGCTAGCCAGGAGCGCTGGAGTTGGTTGGCGGGACGGCACGCATGGTGGCCGCGCTGGCCGCGGCGGCCTCCGCAAGAATGCGGTGATGGATGGTGAAAAGCGCGAGCTCGAGGCGGTCCGAAACACCGATCTTGTCATAGACGTTGCGCAGGTAATTCTTGACGACCTGCTCGGTGGTGCCGAGTTGAGTCGCGATTTCCTTGTTCTTGAATCCCTGCACGATGAGGGCGACGATCTTTAATTCCTTGGGAGTGAGGCGGTCGCGAACCCTGGCGCCGACAAAGTCATCGGTATCCAGGTTGCGGGCGACGGTGCGCAGATCCTGCACGTAGACCTCGCCGGCGCTGACCTTGCGCACGCAACGCAGGAGTTCGGCGCCATCGGCGGAGCGGAAGATCAAGCCGAGCACACCGGCATTGAGGAAGCGTTCCGGCAGATCGTTATTATCGGCGATGACCACGAGTTGAATTGCGGATTCGCGCGCCAGGGCCGCCACTTTTTCGGTGTCTGGAAGAAAACTGGAGGCGTAGATCATGATGGAGCCGCGAAATTTTTCGACGGCGATCATGGCTTGCTCAGCAGTCTGGGCCTGGGCGACGATGCGCACGTCGTCCTCGACGGCGAGGACCTTGGCAATGCCTGCGCGAAAGATCGCCTGATTGTCAGCCAGGATAATTTTCAGCATCTATTCGCCTCCTGCTTCGTCCGCGCGCAGGAACTCGTAGCGCTCGATGACGCAGGCAACGCCGGCGCGGCCGGGTTCCTGGGGGTTGTCGCAACGTACGACACGACCGTGACAACGCAGGCGAACGTCGTTGCCTGCGCCGATGGCTTCCCGCGGAATTGTAATCTCAAAGTCAGTGGCAGAGCCCACTTCCAGCCCGCCATCGACCCAGAGATAGACACCCGCGGCGCTGATATTTTCCGTGCTACCGAGATGCAATCCCTGATCTCCGAGCACTTTGAGCGGCAAGTGCACGGGAAATCTTCTGCTCGTGCGAATATTGGCCACATTTGCTCCCGCAAAGCTGGAAAAATTGACGTGGATCATCGTCAGAGTTGGATTATGTCACGAATGGGAAGAATTTTGGTAGTGCGGAGCTTTCCCTAGAATCTGGCGAATCAATGATTTATCAGGCACGGGATGGAGGCGCGCGAGAGCGGCGTCACCCAACGCCTCAATTCCGCCGGCAAAAGCAGGCCATGGGATCTCCGGCACGATGCCCGGGGAGTTGGTCTGATCCGTAGCCGGCTGAATCGGGCGCTCTAAAAAGCGTCGCCGCCGCCACCGCCGAAACCTCCTCCGGAGAAGCCGCCACCCCCGCCGAGGCTGCCGCTATCGCCGAAGCCGGAGGCGTTGGAACTGCTCTGGGGAGCGGCAGAAAAAGATTGATAGGCCGAGGTGGAAAAAGTGCTCATGGCATTGGTGAACATCAGCGGCGTCCACAACATGCCGGGAGTTGCGTAGCCGGAGCCAACGTACCAGGAGGGCGGCTCGGTGATGAGCCCCTCGAATGCGCGCGCCCAGTGCTGCTCGACGCCGAAAGCCATGGCGTACGGCAGGAATTTTTCGAAGGTGTCGGGCGGCATGCGCTTGATGCGGTCGCCATCGACGCGGGTCATGAATTCCTTGAAGCCGAGACACTCGATGCGGGTACGCGCACCGCGAATGGTTTTGGCGGCCAGGCGGCGGCCGAAGAGAAAGACGATCAGAGCGGTGAGCACGACGCCGGCGACAAGCACGGCGGGCGAGTTGCCGAGGCGGATGGCCCCGGTCATCTGCAGCCAGACAAAGGGCAGGGCAATGACCAGCACACCGACCAGGGCGAGTCCGTGGGCCGAGTCGGGATCGACCGAATAGAGATCCTTGGCCTTGAGCGAGTCCATGATCTCCTGGCGAATCGATGGCAGGGCGATGTAGAACCGGTTCTTGAGACTGGAGAGCGTGGTTTCCTGGGCCGTGACCTCGGGGAAGATGTTGTTGAGCACTTCGACTTCGTGAGGCACGAGATTCTGCCAGTCGGAGCGCGGCTTCAGGAGGCGGAGGATGTATTCCTTGTGGGTGAGGAAGAGTATCTTGTCGTCGTGCTCGATGATTTTGAGATATCCCTTTACTGCAAGATCGATCAATGTCGATGTAATGTCGCGGGATTCGATGGCGTCGGCGAGCAGGGTGCCTGCCTCGGCGGGGGTGAGTCCCTTGGGCGGCTCATAGACGGGCGCAACCGACATGCCAGGATCGGGCTCGCGCCCCTTCCACCACCATAGGCCGAACATGACCGCGAAGGCCCAGACGGGCAGCAGGGCGGCGGGGCTTCCGCCGATGAACCAGAGGAAATAGCGGGTGAACCAGGAGGGCTGCTTGAGGATGCCCTTGGGAATGTAGATATCGACGGTGAGGCCGCTGCGGGGCGGCAGAGGATCAGCGGTTTCAAACGTGATGTTGCTGCCGTCGACGCTCGGGGTGGCGTCTTTTCCGCGCGCGCCAAAAGCTCCGGTGAAGGCCTGGGCCTTGAATTGTCCGGCGGCGGCGCTGGGCAGCGAGACGAAGGCGGAAGCCTCGTCGATGGGCACCTTCCAGTCATTGCCGGTGACGTTCCAGTAGAACTCGTCGTGGTCCTTGAAGAAGCGCACGGCGTTGGCGGCGCGATAGGCGATGTGCACGGTGGTCTCGGTATCTGCGCCACCGGCGAAAATTTTAAGCACAAGGAACTCGTGCACGTCGCCCGTGGAGGTGCGTTCGCTGCGCGAACTTTGCTCGAAGCGGATCTTCTGGCCGTCTTCGCCGGTGACCGAATCCACCTTGAGGAAGAGTTTGTAGGCGGTTCCGTCAGGGCCAGGATATTCGACGGGGATCTCACGCAGGATGCCGTTGTAGGAGCCTTGAAAGGATGGATGGATCTCCTCTTCGATCAAGACGGCGCCGTCGTCGGCGACGGTGTAGCGGGCATCGAAGCGGGCGATTTTCCAGGAGCGCGCGAAACAGGGAGCGGCCAGCAACAGGAGCGCGGCGAGCAGGCAACCCCAGCGCATCGGGCTGGGGTTCGGGAGGGTCGAGCGCAGAGTACGATTCATGTTGATCCGAAGTTGCGAGCTCAGGTTATTTGAAATTCAAGATTGGAAATTGACGTTGGGAACGGCGCGCTCGGCGGGCTCGCTGATCTCAAAGAACTGCCGCTGCTGGAAGTTGAATGTTCCGGCGATAAGGTTGGTTGGGAAGGACTGGATTCTGGTATTCAGATCGCGCACTACGGCGTTGTAGTAGCGGCGTGAGTTCTGCAGCGCCTCTTCCAACTCGGAGAGCGATTGTTGCAGCGCCTGGAATTGGGTGTTGGCCTTCAGCTCGGGATAAGCTTCGGCGACGGCGAGCAGGCCACGCAACGCCTGGGTGAGCTGGCCTTCCGCCTGGGCGCGATCCGGGGCCGAGGTGGCGGCCATGGCGGCGGAACGGAAACGGGCCACATCTTCAAAAGTAGTTTTTTCGTGCGTGGCATAGCCTTTGACGGTTTCGACCAGATTCGGAACCAGGTCATGCCGGCGCTTCAGTTGAACATCAATGTCAGACCAGGCGTTGTCGGCGCGAATCTTGAGCTGTACCAGTCCGTTGTACATGCCGGCGACGATGAAGCCGATGACAACGAGGATGGCAAGGAATACGAGCAAGGGGATCATGCGTACCCTCCGGAATTGTTCCCAAGCGAGAATCCATCTTATCCCGGCTAAGGCGATGAGGAAAGCCGGGGGGAACGCTGGCGGCCGCGATGGCGATGAATTGTTGATGACGGCTTTGATTCCTGCGCACTGGGGCCGCGGAGAAACCGGCCCATGTCCAGAAGGGAACGAACCCACGATGGCAGGGCCGCGAGTTGAAGCCGGCGGCTGCGATGAAGCATCTAATCAAGAGAAAAGGTGTTCGCGCCGATCATTCATTCATAACTCATGGCGGTTGGTTTGCCGCGATAAAGGGAAGGCCTCATCATGCATCTCTCCGATCTTCATTTTCTGGCGCGGCAAGGCACGCTGTGGATGTTTGTGGCCACTTTTGCGGAGCGGATTGGGTTGCCGCTATTTGTGACCCCGCTGCTGTTTGCCGCCGGGGCGCTGGCGGCAATGGGCAAGCTCGACTTTGGCTTGCTGCTGCTGGTGACGACCGTTGCCTGCCTGGCGGGAGATACATTGTGGTATGAGCTGGGACGGTGGAAAGGCAGCACCCTGCTGGGGTTGCTGTGCCGCATTTCGTTCCAGCCGGATTCCTGCGTGCGGCGCTCGGAGCTGGCCCTGGAAAAGAATACCGGGCGTTCCCTGCTGTGGGTGAAGTGGATTCCGGGAGTGGGGCACCTGGCGGTGCCGCTGGCAGGCGCGGCGAGGGTGCCACGGGCGCGTTTCCATTTCTATAACACCGTGGGCTCGGTTGCGTGGCTGGCCCTGCTCCTGGCAGGCGGGTATCTGTCGATGCGCACGATCGACTGGCTGGGGCTGTTTGTGATTACGGCACAGTGGGCGGTGGGAGCGGCGCTGGTGGTTTCCGTGGTGCTGGCGGCGAGGAGTTACCTGGAGCGGCGGAATTCCTTGAACACGCTGCGCATGGCGCGCATCTCTCCCGAAGAGTTGTACCGGCAGATCGCGGATGGCGCAGATCCGGTGATCGTCGATCTGCGCCATCCGCTGGATTTTCTGGCGGCGCCGCGTACCCTGCCGAAGGCTTTGCGGATGACTCCCGCTCAGGTTGGGGCGCGCTGGAAGGAATTGGCGGGGGATCATGAGATTGTGGTTTATTGCACCTGTCCGAACGAGGAGACAGCGGCGAAGGTGGCCAGGCAGTTGCGCGATCTCGGGGTAGAGCGGGTTCGTCCCTTGGCTGGCGGCCTGGCAGGGTGGGAGCGGTTGGGCTATCCCATGGAGCAACGCTTTGGCGAGAATGGTGAACCGCTGGTGATGATCCGGGCAAGCTGAGGGATGGCGGACGAATCGCAGCCGGCTGGAACGCCGCAGAGCGGCGCGAAAGCCTGTGAGGTTCGCGCGATCTCTGATTCGATCGGAAGAGCAGGGATGCGGCTTCCGCGGAGTGAACGCTCCACGCCGGTAGCGCGTGTTTCCCGGTGACGCTGGGCGAGCGGTTCGGGCTGCATGCGCCGCTACGCGAGTATTCAAACTTGGCGCAAGCCGAAGAACGAACGGTAGCCGGTTTACTGTGTCCTGGTTCGCAGCCAGCAGACAGAATCAAAAGTGGAGTGAGAGCTGAGGTTGCGGAGAACCGCAATCCGTTTTACGCTCATGTATCCCGCAAAATGAGAGTTTCCCGGCCGGGCGGCCGGAGGAAGGTGAGCATCGCGGCGGGCGCGAACTCCTGGCGGCGCGATGTGCGTATCGATTCCCGTATGTTTCACGCAACCGATGATCTGAGAATCAAGTGGGTGAAGGTGGTGCTGCCTCCGGCGTTTCTGGAGGAGGAGTTGCCGATGACCGATGCGGCCTCGGCGACCGTTTTTGAGTGCCGCAACGCAATTCGCAGGGTCCTGGCGGGGGTCGACAAGCGGCTGGTCGTGGTGGTGGGACCCTGCTCGATCCACGACACCAAGGCGGCGCGGGAATACGCCGGCAGGCTGAAAGGCGCGATCGCCGAGTACGGCAACGAGTTGGTGATCGTGATGCGGGTCTATTTTGAAAAGCCGCGCACCACGATTGGCTGGAAGGGACTGATCAACGATCCCTACCTTGACAGCTCGTACAAAATCAACGACGGACTGCGCATGGCGCGGCGGCTGCTGCTGGATTTGGCGGAGATGGGCGTACCTGCGGGAACCGAGTTTCTGGATATGATTTCGCCGCAGTACGTGGCGGCGCTGATGAGCTGGGGAGCGATTGGGGCGCGCACCACGGAGAGCCAGATTCATCGCCAGCTTGTCAGCGGCCTCTCCTGCCCGGTGGGTTTCAAGAATGCGACCTCGGGAGACGTGCAGATTGCGATCGAAGCGATGCTTTCCTCGGCCCGTCCGCACACCTTCCTGGGGCACTCGAAGTATGGACAGTCGGCGATTTTCTATACCAGCGGCAATGAGGATACGCACGTAATTCTGCGCGGCGGCAACAAGATGGTGAACTACACGGCGGAGGCGGTAGCGGAGGTTTGCGCAAGGCTGGAAAAAAGCAAGCTGACGCCGCAGGTAATGATCGACTGCAGCCACGCCAACAGCCAGAAGGACCATACACGGCAGCCTGCGGTGTGCCGCAACGTTGCCGCGCAGGTCGCCAGGGGAGAAAAGCGCATCCTCGGGCTGATGATCGAAAGCAGCCTGGTAGCGGGTTCGCAGAAACTAGTGAAAGGCAAGCCGCTGACCTATGGGCAGAGCATCACGGACGCCTGCATCGGATGGGATGAAACGGCTGGCTTGCTGAAAGAGCTGGCCGCGGCCGTGAAGGCGGGGCGTTGAGGACGCGGCTGGCCGGGGAAGAGCAACGGTAACAACGAGAGCAACAGTAAGATCAAGGGCGGCCAGGATGATGGCCGCCCTTGGCGTTGCGGGAGTGGTGAATGGCTAATTCTTCTTTGCGTCTTTCCTGGCTGCTGCGGCTGCGTTCGCGGCGGGCGGCTCGTACTTGACCTCGACGGAGAGAGGTTTGCGGGGAAGCAGTTCGTCGCGGGTGGCGGCGTTGTAGAGGAACGAGGCCATGATGATGGACGCCTGGATGAGATCGTCACGCTGGGCGCGATCGTAGACATCCATATTGGAGTGGTGGGTGCGGGTTTCATACTCGACCGGATCCTGGATGAACTGGAAGCCGGGGATGCCGATGGCGTCGAATGAGACGTGATCGGTGGAGCCGGTGTTGCGCATGGTGACCGTGGTGAAACCGAGGTCGCGGAAAGGTTCGCCCCACTGCTGGAAGATGGGAACCACTGCGGCATTTCCCTGGGCGTAGATGCCGCGAATTTTTCCGGTTCCATTGTCCAGGTTGAAGTAGGCGGAGACCTTGGCTTGTGCCGGCTTGAGGATGATGGGCAGGGGCGTGGTGCGCAGGTAGGAAGGCGTTTTGTCGTCAGCGGGAACGTCGGGATAGCCGAAGTGCTCCTTGACGTAGGCTTCGGAGCCGAGCAGACCTTCTTCTTCGCCGGCCCAAAGGACGACGCGGATGGTGCGGCGAGGCTTGAGGCCGAGTGCCTGCAGAATGCGCATGGCTTCCATGGCGACGGCGACACCAGCGCCATTGTCGGTTGCGCCGGTTCCGGCGTGCCAGGAGTCGAGATGGCCGCCAGCCAGGACGAGCTCATCCCTCCGGTCGCTACCGGCAATCTCGGCGACGGTGTTGAAGATCTGGCCGTTGTCGGGCGATTCGAAGTGCGATTTCACGTCCAGCTCGACCGTGACGGGGACCTTGCGGTCGAGCAGGCGCGACATGCGATTGAACTGTTCGGCGGCGATGACGAGTTGGAGGACGCCGTCGGGCGAGCCGGGTTTGAAGTTCTGCGTGCCCTGGACGAAGAGCAGACCTTCGTTGCCACGGCTTCCCTCGATGGAGGCCGCGACCTTTTCGTCCTGCAGAAACTTTTCGATGGCCACGTTGAGGCGGCGGCGCTGCATGATTTCTTCCCGGGTCCAAACCTTCCCGGTGGAATCTTTGTAGGGCACGCTGGAGATGGGAAATTCGGCGAGTTCCCTGAGCTTGGCATCGTCGTAGCGATGGAGCGCGGGTTCACTCTCCGGCTTCAGGTCGCGCGCTTCGCCGAGCAGGATGATTTTTCCGGCGAGCTTTCCTTTGAATTTATCAAGATCCTCGATGGAGTTGATGCGGACGGCGACGACCTCGCCTTGCAGGGGGCCGTTGCTGGCGGGTGTCCAGGCTTTTGGGAATCCGAACAGGACGGCATTGTCCGGCGAGGTCATGCGCAGGGAGATGGAGTCGAGCGCCCAGCCGCGGCCGAAGGTAAAAGCTTCCAGGTGAGCGTTGGCGAGTCCCCATTCCGTGAGCTGCTTCTGCACGTAGAGGTTGGCGTTCTTGAGATTCTGCGAGCCGGCCAGACGCGGGCCGATACGGTCGGCCAATTCGGAGAGCGTCTGCATGACCTGGCTGTGCTGCACGCCTTCCTGGCGAATGCGCGTGACCACCTGCAGATCGACGGTCTCCCCGGTGGGTGCGGTGGCGGCGGCCAGGGGAGTGGCGGCAAGGACGAACAACAGCACGACGGCGATGGCAAGCCGGATTGGCCTGGCTTGGCGAAGAAGCATCATGAATCAAGACCTCGACGGGATCGGATTTTCACGGGAGGCGAACTCGCGCGTTGGAAACAGATGCCGAATCTTAACATTTGTGAACTGCGGCTGGCGAAAAGCGGGACTGGTGCGGGCGCAGCGGGCATTGGAAGAACCACTGGCGCTCATCCGAATTGGGACGGTAGTTCTGTAATGGGGTTCCAATTGGGGAAGTGATGGAATTGCCGCAGAAGAAATGCTCGGAAGCGCGGGTTTTCGCAAGAATTAAAAGTACGCCCGATTGGAATCATTCTTGCAATGAGTGAATCGTGCGGTTCTAGCGGAGGAAAACAAGTGCGCGAAATGGTTGGAGCGGGCAGTACGTTTCCGAATGCCGGAAATGGCGATCATGTGGAGTCGATGCGGCAGACGATTCTGCTGGTGGAGGACGAGGAGATGGTTCGCGGGCTGATGTGTGAGGTCCTGGAGCGGGAGGGATATGAAGTGTTGTCCTGTGCCCACCCAAAAGAAGGGATCGAGATGAGCCGGCGCCATGGTGGACGGATCGATCTCCTTCTGACCGACGTGGTGATGCCGGGAATGAATGGCCAGGAGATGGCGAACCGGATTCTGGAGATGTTGCCCGAACTCCAAGTTGTGTTCATGTCGGGTTATACCGAACACGTGCTGGCGCAGGAAGGCGAAGTGGATGCGCATTTCGAATACCTGCAAAAGCCCTTCACCTTGCAGACGCTGACGCGGAAATTGGCTCACCTGCTGGCAAAGGTGGAGACGCGGGTGCAATAAGGCAGGGCTTCAAAGTTGCGAGGGTGGTGGATTCGTCAAGCAACTGCCCGCGCCGGCGCCTGCAAACGGCATGGACAGTGCGGTTCAGGCGTCAGAGCCGGAACAGGACCGAGACCAGCGCCCTGACCTCCTTGACGTAGCTCTCGATCTCCAGGGTGAAGCAGACCATGTCGAGGTTGTGCAGGCGCGGCGACTCGGCGGAGAGGATTTTCCATGCGGGCTCATCCTGCAGGGTGACTGCGATGTATTCAGCGTAGCCATAGCCGAGGCTGGAGGTTCGGCAAAGCAGATCGGCGATGTTGACGATGGCGGTGAGTACAGGCTCGATGGTGGCGTTTTCGACTTCATGATGGCGGCGCATGACTTCCGCGAGATAGTCGAAAAGATGCCATTGGGTGGCGAGCAGGTCTCCGGTGATTTCATGCGAAATGCCGAGCTGTTCGAGTTCAACATCGCGCAGCGGCCGCGCGGATTCGGCGGCGATTTTGAAGACCTGGGAGAATTCGCGTGGCATGAGCAGCATGTTGACGAGGATTCCGAGGTCGTGGACGAGGCCGGCGAGATAGGCGCGCTCGGGTTCCACGTAATTGAGTCTGCGGGCGAGATTGCGGGAAATGAGAGCGCAGGCCAGGGAGTGCTCCCAGAAGGAAGTGGCATTCCACTCGCCTTTCCGGGTGGGCGAAATCTGCATGAGGCAGCAGGAGGTGACGATGTCACGCAGGCGGTAGATGCCGAGCGTGAGAGCGGCGGCGCGCAGGGTGCTGACTCTCTGGCGCAAGCCGAACAGCGGCGAGTTAGCCATGTGAAGGACCTGGGTGCTGAGAGCGCTATCGTTGGAAACAAGCTGGACGGTCTTCTGCAGATCGATGTTGTCGGTGTTCCCATTGAGCTGATTGAGGACCGGGAACAGGATCGCCGGAAGCGATGGCAGCTGGTTGAGTCCCCCCACGCGGCGCTGAAGATCAGTGAGCGACATTGCGGGCATGAGTCACCTCTTGACCGGCGTTTTGATGTACGCCATGGCGCCGGGAAAATGGACGAGCCGGAAATCCTCGTGAACGCCGAACAAGGACTCGGCGTGGCCGAGGAACAAGTAGGAGTTGGGAAGGAGATTGTTATGGAAGTGCTGGATGACCCTCTGCTTGCTGGCGCCGTCAAAATAAATGAGGACGTTGCAGCAGAAAATGACGTCGAGGGATTTGACGAAGACCATGCGCGCGTCATCGAGTAGATTGAGGCGGCTGAACTTGACGTTCTGGCGCACCTCGTTGCGGACGCGAAACCCGGTGGAATCGGGAACAGGTTCGAAATATTTGCGCAGGATCTCCGCTGGGACGTGGCGCAGCGCGTGCTCGCCATAGACTCCCTCCTGGGCGCGGAGCAGGCTCCGGTCGTTGAGATCGGTGGCGATAATTTCAAAGGTAAAACCGCGCAGGAAGCGGTTGGCTTCTTCCATGAGAATGATCGCCAGGGTGTAGGGTTCCTCCCCGGTGGAACAGCCAGCGCTCCAGAGGCGCAGATGCTTATAGGAAACTTTTTCCTTGGCAGCGGCGAGGGATGGCAGGACGAGACGCTGCAGCGCGGCGAGCTGCGCCTGGGTACGGAAGAAGCAGGTTTCACCGACGGTGATTTCATTCAGCAGCAGATGCATCTCGGTGGTGCGCGAGGCCGAGCGGGTGAGCAGCTCGTGATACTGCCGCAGACTGGGGATGTTCAGCTCCTTCATGCGGCGGCCACAGCGGTCCTCAAGAAATGCCAGGCGGCTATCGGTGTGAAAGATTCCTGCGATCGTGTAAATGAGATCGCGGATCTGATAGGAGGTTGGATTGGTGGCCACGTTGCCAGGCACCGTGAGATTGCTACTCATAAATATCCTCTGGTGAACCGCGCATGGCGAACAGCAGCCACCCATCAGATTGTCTGGATCGGACACGACACGCACCCGGTAACGAAATCCTTCGGCTGTTCATCTGGGACTAAGGCTGCCATGGCTCATCCGTTCAGGGTCCCCGTACAAAAATTCCATCGGCGAAAGCGGAAGATTTCTTTACCGGCTACGGTCCCGAAAACGGGGACGGATGCCCGATCTGATGGGGTACGACGATGACGATATCCACGCGGCGATTGAGGCGGCGCCCGTCTTCCTTGGAGTTGTCGCCGATAGGGTGGTACTCGGCGTAGCCGGCGGCCGACAGGCGCGGAGGAGCAATGCCTTCGCGGATCAGCAGGAGGCGGGTGATCTCGGTGGCGCGGGCGGTGGAAAGTTCCCAGTTGGACTGGAACTGAGGGGTGTGAATGGGAACATCGTCGGTGTGTCCTTCCACGCGCAGATTGCTTCCGAGCTGGGCGAGGACGGAGCCGATGCGGTCCAGGCTGTTCATGGAATTGGCACGCAGAGTTGCCGAGCCGCTATCGAAAAATCCGAGTTCGCAAAGGCTGAGTACGAGGCCCTCGGAAGTGTCGCGCAGGGAAACACTATGGCTGGCGATCTCTGCGGCGAGTTTGAGTTCCAGCTTGGGGCGGATAGCTTCGGCGGTCTCCTCAGAGCGGGCAGGGTGAGTGGCGGGCAGGGGGGTGGTGCCGGGAATGACAACGGGCGCACCCGGCTCTGAACCGACGCCGAGCTGCTGGAATCCCGCGGTGATGGCATTGGAAAGCCTGACCATGCGGGGCTTGTCGACCTGGGAGGAAGAATAAAGGACGACGAAGAGGGCGAAAAGCAGGGTCATGAAGTCGGCGTAGGAAACCATCCAGCGTTCCTGGTTGGCATGTGGTTTCAGTCGTTTCTTCATTATGGTGTACGCACGCCGTTTTGGGATTCGTCTCCGGTTTGCGAATAGGAGTCGTGTTTTTCGCTGGCCCGCTGAAGGAACCCGTTGAGTTTGGCCTCTAACATACGAGGGTTAATGCCTTCGAGGATGGAGATGACTCCCTCGAGCGTGAGTTCGCGAAGGATCTGTTGATTACGGAGGCGATGGCGAAGTTTGCCTGCGATGGGGAGGGCGACGAGATTGGCGAAACCGACGCCGTAGATGGTTGCGACGAAGGCGACGGCGATGCCTCGGCCTACCTCGTCGATTTTATCGAGGTGCTGCATGACCTGGATGAGTCCGAGGACGGCGCCGATGATTCCGATGGTTGGGGCGAAGCCTCCGGCGGCTTCATAGACGCGGGGCAACTCGTCTTCGGCTTCGGCGCTGGCGTCGAGTTCAAGCTGCATGATGGCGCGTAATTCGCTGGACTCGGTGCCATCGACGGCGAGCATGAGGGCGCGGCGCATGAAGGGATCGGGGATGTTGGGAAGTTCGGCGTCGAGCGAGATGATGCCATCGCGCCGCGCCTTCTGGGCCAGTTTGGTGAGGCGGTTGATTTCGTCGCTGGCGCGGGAACGAGGCTCGAACAAGACGATGCCGAGATCGCGCACGGCGGTGAGGACGGTTGCGAGAGGAAACTGGAGGAGGACGGCGCCGATGGTTCCGCCGGCGACGATGAGCGCGGCGGTCGGCTGGAGGATCTGGCTGAGCTTTCCGCCTTCGAGCAGAAGCCCGGCGGTGATCCCTCCAAAACTAACGGCGATTCCGGCAACGGTTCCCTTGTCCACGATGGGCCTCTACTTTGGAGCGGACGGTTCGGCCGCGGGCTCGTTGCGTCGCGCCTCGGCGCAGGACTGGGGGGCTTCGGGATGAAGGAGATTGCGACGGTAGTCGAGAACGCGATGCATGACCTCGGGTGCGGCTTCGCGCACGACCATTTTGTCTCCAGTGACGAGAGTGATGACGGTGTCAGGGTTCTGCTCGACGAACTTGATGAGCTCGGCATTGATGATGATGGGATGTCCATTGAGCCTGGTGAGTTCGATCATCATGAGCCGCCTTTACAAGAGTGTCATCGGCTGAGAGAGGGAAAATCTTGAGGCGGCGCAAGGCAGCGCGCGGCGGGGCGATAAAAGAATGCAAGAAAATTGCGGACTGTATTAAAGGTTGCGGAAAACGGGCCGATAACAGTGGTGTACAAAGCAACGGCCCCCGCGGAAAGAACGGCAATATGGCCGGCGCCGCGATGAGGCAAGAAGGAGACTCTCCATGTCACTCAGCATTCTGAACAACCTGTCGGCTCTAACGGCGGAGAACAACTTGGATGTGACGCAGGCGAACCTGCAGAATACGTTGACCCAGCTTTCTTCGGGTTCGAAGATCAATTCCGGTTCAGACGATGCCGCGGGCCTGTCGATTGCGAATGGCCTCACGGCCAACATTGCGGCGCTCACCCAATCGGTGCAGAACGCCACGAATGGTACGGGGCTTTTGCAGACCGCCGATGGTGCGTTGTCGCAGGTCACCTCGCTGCTGAACCGCGCAACCACGCTGGCAACGGAGGCTTCAACCTCGGGACTTACCGACGGAAGCGATAGCCAGGCTGCGGCGCTGAACACCGAATTCAGCTCGATTCTGGGCGAGATAGACAGCATCGGGTCAACCACTAACTTCAATGGCAGTGCAGTGTTTGGTTCGAACGGAGGCGGCAACGACCTGAATGTATTCATGAGCGATGGCACTGGCTCCGGCAATTCGTCTACCAGTGTCGACATTAGCCAGCTCAGCGCAGCCCAGTTGGGTCTGGGCACCACTGCCAGCAATATATTCGGCGGCAATTCGAACGCGGTTGTCGGCGACGCGGTAACGATCGGCGGCACGACTTACAAGTTCGTAGCCGCAGGGGACTCTACTCTGACCGATGGCTTGGGGACCGCAACCGCCGCTACCGTGGCCCTGGGTAGCACTATACAGGGAACCTTGCAGAATCTGGCGGACGCCATTAACGGTACGGGGGCTGCGGGGACCGAATACGAGACCGGTGACGTCGCCAACACCAAAGTCACGGCTTCGTCAGTCACAGCGACGGGTATGACTGTGACAGCCGACACCTCGGGAATAGCTGGAAACGCCACTGTTGCCAGCTTCACTGGAGCCGCAGGCGGCGCGGGCGGACTGAGCTGGACTACCAGCGGCGGTTTGCTGAGCGGGGGATCGGGAGCAGCGTTAGACCTGAATAATACAACCGACGCACAGGCTGCCTTGACAGCCATCACCACTGCAATCAGTACGGTCGCCTCGCAGCGTGGCGTGATCGGAGCAGGCGTCAACCGCTTGACGGCCGCGACCACCGTGATGAGCGCCCAGATCCAGAACCTGAGCAGCGCCGAGAGTGGCATCAGCGACGCCGACATCGGGCAGACCGTGGCCAATATGACGAAGTACACCACCCTGCAACAGACCGGCATCGCCGCCCTGCAGCAGGCGAACCAGGCATCGCAATCGATTCTGAAGCTTCTGCAATAAGTGACTCCAACAATGGCGGGAGAATTGCCTTCCGCCATTGTGTGTTTTCCGTAATACGGATTTGAGAGGTGTGCAATGAGTTCCGTGGGTCTATCCTCTTCCGATTTGGCCTCGTTGCTGGGTACGTCGACAGGGGCGTCCGCAAACGGCATTGATCTAAGTTCGCTGCTGGAAGCGGCGACCGGCTCCAGTTCCGAGGCTATCGACGTAACCTCCGCGGTGAACGCCGCGGTTACTGCCGCCGAAGCTCCGGAGACCGCGTGGCAGACCCAGGAGACGGCGATTGAGGATCAGGAAAACGATCTGACGACCATTCGTAGCGGGACCACGGCGGTGAAAACCGACTTGGCGGCGCTGAATAGTTACACGGGAGCATTGTCGTCCATCGACGTGACTTCCTCGGACTCCAGTCTTGCCACGGCGTCCGCCACTGGTACGGCTGCAACCGGCACTCATACGGTGAATGTGACCAGTCTTGCCGCCACGGCTTCCTGGTATTCCGCATCCTCGGTGGCCAGCAGCAGCAGCGGACTTTCAGCGGGCAGTTTCTCCCTGCAGGTGGGCAGCGGCACGCCGGCCCAGATCACCGTGACCAGCGGCGAAACCCTGACCCAACTGGCCAGCGCCATCAATGGTCAAAGCCTCGGAGTCACGGCCAGCGTGGTCACCGACGCCAGCGGCGCGCGCCTCTCGATTGTTGCCAATAGCTCCGGCAGTGCGAGCAACATCACGATCAGCGATACATCCCCGCAGTTTAGCCAGGCGGCCGATGGGTCCGCGTGGAACTCGGCATCCGTCGCCGACAGCACGGGGGTCTCGGCCGGCAGTTTCTCCATACAAGTGGGCAGCGGCGCCACGACCCAGATTACGGCCACCTCGGGCGAGAGCCTGAGCACCCTGGCCAGCGGCATCAATGGCCAGAGCTTGGGAGTGACCGCCAGCGTGGTGAGCAACGGGGATGGTACTTCCTATCTATCGATTATGAACAGCGCAACCGGCGATGCCAGCGGCATTACCGTTGCGAACACCTCCCCGCAGTTTACCCAGGCAACGCAAGGGGTGAACGCGGTACTGACTGTCGATGGGATTCCCATCAGCAGTGCGAGCAATACGGTAACGGGTGCAGTGAGCGGGTTGACGATCAACTTGCTGGGGGCCGATGCCAAGACGAACGTGACCCTCACGGCCACGCCGGACAGCTCGTCGATTGCCGCGGCGATCAATCAGTTCGTCACCGACTACAACACCCTGATCGGCCAGGTGAACGACGAGTTTACATACAGCTCAAGCTCTAGCAGCGCGCCTCCGCTGGAGGGAGACAGTACGGTGGAGATGTTGCAGAACTACCTGCTGGGAGCGGGCAGTTACTCGGCCAGCGGCAATGGGAGCATCTCGACACTGGGCTCGCTGGGCATCAGCATGAACAACGATGGAACCCTGACCGTGGATAGCACGACCCTGGACAACGCCATCCAAAACAACTTTCCCGAGGTGCAGCAGTTTTTCGAGGGCACCTCGCTCAATGGATTCGCTAGCTCTCTGAGCAACCAGTTGCAGAGCCTCACCAACTCATCCAACGGCGCGTTCACGGTCGAACTCAGTTCCATGCAGAGCAACTATACCAATCTGCAGGACGACGTCACCAATTTTCAAACCAACACCATCGATCCACTGCAGACGCACCTGACGTCCGAGTACGACGCGGCGGAAATTGCGCTGCAGGAGCTGAACACCACAACCCAGGAAGTCAACGCAGAGTTGGGCAACAACACATCATCATCATAGGGGAAACTAGATCATGGGGAGCCGGGAGCTTACGGCGTATCGTGAGGCGGATGTGCAGGGCGCCTCGCCGGTAGAAGTGGTCATCATGCTGTACGACGTGCTGGCGAGGGACCTGAAGCGGGTGATTGCCGCCATCCGGGCTGGCGACGTTCAAGAGCGCGTTAACCAGTCTAACCACGCATTCCAGGTGCTGCAGGAGTTGGAATGTTCACTGGATATGGAACGTGGCGGGAGCACGGCCAAGGATCTCTCACGTTTTTATTCGCATGTACGGGCGAAGTTGATGGAAGTGCAATTCAAGCTCAATCCGGCGCTCCTGGAGAGGCAGATCGAGATGTTGATGGAACTGCGTCAAGGCTGGGTGGAGGCAATGGGCACACCTGAAGTGGTCCCGATGGCGATGGTTTCCGCGTCTGCCGGACCCGGGTTCTATCCCGAGGCCGGAGCCATGGAGGAGCGGTGCTGCGCGTGGTCGGCCTGACCCGGTTGCCGCTGGCCGTGGGTGCGCCAGCAGAAACGGGCATCCCGGCGCCGCCATAGGGCAGCCAGATGCAGCGGCCGTTGCTGAAACTGCCCCGGCAGGTAAGCGGGCAGGCCGCGAGTAAGGCCGGGAGAGCCTCACCCAAAAGTTGCCGGGCAGGGCCGGAAAGGAGGAATGGCATGGCGATTGATGCATCACTGCCGGTATCCCGGGAGATTGCGTTGGCTAGTGCCGTACCTCAAGCTTCTCTAACCAGAAGGGACCGGGAATTGCAAGTGGCGGAAGGGCTTCCTCCGATTGAAGTATCTGAGACCGGACTGGAGGCATTGCGCTGGCGCAAGCGCGAGGATCTTCGCGAGAAGTGGAAAAAACGCGGGGAACTGCGACGCGCCCGCAGGAAGGCATCCCAAACCGACCTGCGGGAAGAAGACGAAAACATGGGCGTCGAGCCATCCCAGCCGGAACAGGGGACCGCGGAATTCCCAGAGGAAGAGCCGACCGGAACATTGTTTGACGACCGGTCGTGAGCAGGACTTACCGGAACGCGGAGATTCGCGCCGCCAGCAGCGCGGGATGCACAATCAAGCTCTCTGCCATGGCGACCGCCGCTCTGCGCAGGGTACATTGCAGATGGAAAGCGGCGGCACAGCGGCCGTGCATTTGTATCGCTTCTACGGTATGGGACGAGCAAGAATCCGGGAAGGGCACATCCTGCTGAAGGTTTCCGATTCTTAAGCAGCGCCAAATGCGCAAAGCTCCCGCCACGGCGGGAGCTTTGTTAGCAATCCGAGAGCGAACCGTGGTTAGAACTGGCTCGCTCTCGAAGTTTCAAACTACTTCTATCGACCGCCGTGTCCTGCGTGACCTCCGCCACCGGAATGACCACCCCCGCCCACATGAGCACCGCCAGACCTTGCACCGGCTCCGCCCCCGTGAGTAGCCGATGGCCGGGCTGCCGCGCCTGCTCCTGGACGACTCGCTGCTGCCCCTGGGCGTCCGGCTGCGCCTGCGCCTCCACGTCCGTAGGTGCCGCCAGGCCTGCTGGCGCCGCCAGGACCGCGGTTGCCGATGTTCGACCGAGCACCGGCTGCGCCTGCACGATTGAATCCACCGCCGGCTGGCCGCGCATACGCTCCGCGCGCTCCATAACCGTGACCGGGGCTGCCGGGCCGGTTGAATCCATGGTTGATCACCGTGCTGCTGTGCGTGAAGTAACGGCCGTGGTTGTAGAAGACGCCGTGGTTATGCCACCCCATGCCCCAATGGCCCCATCCCCATCCCCAACCGCCCCACAAGCCGATGCCAATACCGATTCCGAAACCGATCCCGAATCCACCCCAGAAGATCCCTGGAGGCGGAGCATAAAAATAGCCTGGATACATCGGGAACGGCGCACCATACACCGCCCAGGGGTCATAGGCCGGAACATAGACGACCGTCGGATTGGCTGGTGCGATGGTGATTGCGCCGTCGGTTGTGGCTACGGTCTGCTGCTCTGAGCTGCGCAGGTGACCTGCTCCTTGTGCCTTCTGGCGCATTGCCTGCACGGAATCCATTACGTCCTGGGGTTGGTTGTAGTAGGCGTTGCCCAGGTCGGTTGTCCACTGGAGGTTCTTATCCATCTGCGCCAGCACGGTTGGAAACGCCGCAAGCGCCTTGACGCTGGGATCCCAGTTATGGGAATCGGCGCCGGCCGCGATCTGGTCAGCGGGGGCGTTGCCCTGCGACTGTAGCCAGCGATCTGCTTCCACCACCTGGGTAGGATAGGTGGAGGCAGCCAGAACCTGTGCCACCAGCGCATCGGGATAGAGTGCGATCGGTGCTACTAACTGGTCCAGTTGATCCGCCGACAAGGGTTGCGCCTGCGGTGCGGCGTCCGGGGGCGGTGCGGCGGCGGGTGCGGGTGCGGGCGCCACTTGCGCAAACACATCACCTTGTCCCATCGGAACCATAATCATCAATGTGCTGAGCGTGATCGCCAGTCCCTGCCGAGTCAGCTGTCCTATTCTCGATACCGTGGCAGCCTCGGCTTGCCCCGGCTGAAGAATGTCATACAGGAACGATCCCAGCCATCCTGTAGTGTACTTCTCAGTATTGAATTTCATAATGCTCACTCCTCAAACGCAGCATCCTAGAGCTGCATGCTTCCCGACACTGACGGGTCGTTTGTTACTAACCCGGTAAGACGCCTGTAGTTTCGCGGCGAGCGCCGAAAGCCGTGACGCTGGTTCGCTTGCTGGCGGTTGCCGAGAAGTTTGAAGGTATGAGTGGGAGATTGTCAACCTTGTATTGCTCACCTTGATTTAGATGCCGCGATTCCGGGTCAGCGCACACCGGCAGATGCGTGAAACGCGACGATCCGCAGCAATAAGCCGGGTTGTGGCTGGGAATTCGAGCGCAGCGTTGCCTGGGGTGCGGTTTGGCAGCGCCGTTCCGAGACTACTTGCCTGGGGATACAGGGTGGGCAGCGGCTGGCGCCTGGACCAGTTCGATCGCCGAGCAAACCGACAGCGCCATACCGCCAAGCACCATGAGAACACCGAGGAGCGGATGAACTGCCAAGGCCAACAACCCGGCAATCAACGCCGAGTAGCCGGTCAGCAGCATGACCAAACTGATCATCTTCTCGCGGCTCACACTCATAGGCATCAGTCAGGCGCTAGTCTTCAGTTCGGAAAAAATGCTGATCGGCGCACGGTCCTCACCATAGTTCCATTCTCTGTATTCATCTCTGCGCATTTCCATGCTTGTTTCCGTGCGCCGGTCATCAGCAAAGGCAATTTCGAGTACCCTACCGCAGATATTGGTCCAGCGGAAATTGAAAGTATTTATGGTTGCGATCAAGCGTTGTTATGCGGTTGCGAGCCCGTCCCGTGTCTCCTGGCTGGAGTATTGGCATCCGGCGCAAACGTCGCTGAGCCGGGCAATGTTCTGAAGGAGCCCGCCCGTGCTTGCGCATCACGGGTGGCGCCGCAAAGTCCGGAGCGTGTCTTCTGGAAGGAAACAGAACGGCAAGGCGCTGATACAAAGGGTCTTAACTTCAAGGAACAGTTTTAACAAAATAAAGACTACCGGGGATACATCGCGGGAGGATAATGGCTCCCGCGAAGGGTGGCGGAAAAGCGGCGCCCTTCGTAATAAGGAGAATCATAATGACCCAAGCACTGTCTTCCGCTCATCGGATGTTCATCGATGGTCAGTTTGCTGGGACCTCCAGCGGCAAAACCATCCCGGTTATCAATCCTTCCAATGAGGAATTCATCGCAGAGGTGCCGAGCGGTACGGCTGCGGACGCCGATGCAGCCGTGCTGGCTGCACAGAAGGCGCAGAAAAGCTGGGCAAAGAAACCCGCCATCGAGCGCGCTGGCCATCTGAGGGAGATCGCACAGTTGGTTCGCGCCCATGCCGACGAGATCGCCCACTGTCTCAGCGAAGAGCAGGGCAAGATTCTCGGGCTGGCCAAGGTGGAAGCGTTATTCACCGCAGACTACTTCGACTACATGGCAGAGTTTGCCCGTCGCTATACCGGTGAAATCATACAGAGCGACCGCCCCAACGAGAACATTTTGCTGTTCAAGTTGCCGATTGGCGTGATTGCCGGCATTCTGCCATGGAATTTTCCTTTCTTCCTGATTGCGCGCAAGATGGCTCCCGCACTGGTAACAGGCAACACGATTGTCATCAAGCCAAGCAGTGAAACGCCGCTCAATGCTTTCCTGTTTGCGGAGCTGGTGGCGAAGTCCAGTCTTCCGAAGGGCGTATTCAACCTGGTCTCCGGCTCTGGAGGCGTGGTTGGCAACGCGTTGGCCGCCAATCCCCGAGTGGGCATGGTGAGCTTAACTGGCAGCGTGGAAGGCGGCGTTGCGGTGATGCGCGCGGCTGCTGAAAACGTCACCAAGGTTTCGCTCGAACTGGGCGGCAAGGCTCCGGCCATCGTCACCCCCAGTGCGGACCTGGACCTGGCAGCAGCCTCGATCCGTGCGTCGAGAATCATCAATACCGGCCAGGTTTGCAACTGCGCCGAGCGGGTGTACGTGCATGAGTCGGTTGCCGAGGCATTCACCACCAAGGTGACGGCATTGATGAAGGCCACGACGATTGGCGATGTGCTGGCCAAGCCCGATGTCGAGATGGGACCGCTGGTGAGCAAACAGCAGCTGGAGAATGTCACCGCGGCGGTGGCGCAGGCGGTGAAAGACGGTGCCAAAGTTGTCCTCGGAGGCAAGCGGATCGATACCAAGAAGGGATTCTATTTCGAGCCGACGGTACTCACGGGCTGCCGCCAAGAGACCAACATCATGCAGAAGGAGATCTTTGGACCGGTGCTGCCAATTACCACCTACAAAGATCTGGACGAGGCGCTTGATAAGGCCAACGACTGCGAGTACGGCCTGACTTCTTCGATCTATACCAAGGATATCGACACCGTGATGCGCGCCTGCAACGAACTGAAGTTCGGCGAGACCTATGTGAATCGCGAGAACTTCGAAGCCATGCAGGGCTTCCATGCCGGATGGCGCAAGTCTGGCATTGGCGGCGCCGACGGCGCGCATGGATTGGAAGAGTATCTCCAGACCCACGTTGTGTATCTGGACCACGACAGGGATAAGAAGTAATCGGGATAGTGGAAGACAGCGAGGCGGTCCGCAAGGGCCGCCTCGTTTTTGGCATGGGGTTGGCGGTGGTTGGACTCCAACCACCGGCCTACGGGTGGGCTTCCGCGCCCGGCCTACCGGCGCGTGTATTGCTTTGGGCGTCGCGCGCCAGCCTCTCAAGTTTGTCTTTGCTACGCGCGTCGCTAACTATCACTTCACGTCCAGCTCGCGCGAAGACCGTTCCGAGCTTGCTACCCATCAACCCCGAACCCGGAATACGAACTCGCATACTGCGCTTCCTCGCATTCCCTCAGGGACTCACCGGAGGCAGAGAGAACAGGGTCTCGTTGCAGTCATGATGCTGCCCTTGCACGCTGCTCTTCGCGCCAGCGAGCGGGTGGCATTCCTTCCCACGTACGGAAAGCACGCACGAATGAATTCGAGTCGTTATATCCCAGGAGATACGCAGCTTCATTCAGCTCGAGAACCGAGTTGTGGAGATAGTGGCGGGCAAGCTGGTGACGCGCTTCTTCCAGAACGCGCTGGAAACTAGCCCCTGCGTCTTGCAGACGCCGTTGCAGGGTACGGGAGCTGATGTGTAGCGCACCGGCAATGTCCTCAATGGTGGGGCGCCGGCCCGTTAGTTTTTGCTGTATCGCGATGCGGACACGCTCGACAAAGTTTTCGTCGCCGTTCTCCTGCTTCAGCTCTTCTTCGAACTGCGGCGCAAGCATCGCCAGAAGTTCGGCATTCCGGGTGACGAACGGCCGCTGCGCGTCGGAGGCGCGAAACACAATCGCGTTTCTGATGGCCCCACAGAGAACGGGGCAGCCGAAGTGGCGCTCGATCATCTTTGCGTGCGGGCGCCCCTGCACGAACTCCACGCGGAGCGGCGAGAGGCGCGTACCCGTGCCATGACGGGCGATCGAAAGCACCCAGGCGAAGCAACAATCATTGAGCACCGCAGGCTCGTGCTCATCTGCCAGAAGCCAGTGGAACTGGATGCTCCACTCTTCATTCTCCTTTTCTTGGAGGATCTCTTCCGGGCAGGTGAGCTGTTTGTAGCGCGCCATTTGGTCTATGGCCGCGCCGAAGTTCTCCGATGAGAGAGCAGCGAGACCGACGGGATTGAATCGTTCGGTCCTGGTTTCTGTGCCGAGTTGGAGGCCGATCGCCGGATTGGTGCTGACTTCGCCCACGGCACGCCAAAGGGCAAAGAGTTCCCCGGTTTTGAGGAGTGCGCTTGGTTGATCGATAAATCCCTGGGAAAGTCCGGCCCGGCGCAGGACCGCAGAGGCACGGACTCCCAGTTCTTCCAACTTCGAAAAGACGCTGCCAGAGATGCGAAAATGCTTATTCATCGGTTTACTCAGACTTGAGAGAAGCCATATCGATCGAGAAGCGGTACTTCACATCTGACTTGAGCAGTCTCTCGTAAGCTTCATTGACCTTCTGGATGGGGATCACTTCGACATCGGCGGTGATGTTGCGCGCGCCGCAGAAATCGAGCATCTCCTGGGTCTCGGCGATCCCGCCGATAGGAGAACCGGACAGGCTGCGGCGGCCCATAATCAGGCCAAATGCCGAAACCGGAAGCGGCTTTTCCGGTGCGCCGACGAGGGTAATGTTGCCATCGCGTCGCAACAGATTGATGTATGCACCGATGTCATGGTCGGCGGCAACGGCGTCGAGAATGAAGTCGAAGCTGCCAGTGTGCTTTCGCACCTCATCCGCATTCTTCGAGATAACGACCTCATCTGCTCCGAGGCGAAGTGCGTCTTCCTTCTTGCTCGGTGAAGTCGTGAAGACAACAACGTGGGCCCCGAGCGCGTGCGCAAACTTTACGCCCATGTGGCCCAGCCCACCAAGACCGACCACGCCGGCTTTCTTGCCCTTGGTGACATTCCAGTGCCGCAATGGCGAGTACGTCGTGATTCCGGCGCACAGCAAAGGAGCGACTCCGGCGAGTTCAAGGTTCGCGGGAACGCGGAGGACAAAGCTCTGGTCGACGACGATGCTATCGGAGTAGCCGCCATAGGTGACACCGCCCAGATGCTTGTCTGGCGAGTTGTAGGTAAAGGTAGCCTTCGCGCAGAACTGTTCGAAGCCTGCCTGGCACTCGGGGCAGGTGTGGTCCGAGTCCACCATGCAGCCGACTGCGGCGAGGTCGCCAGGCTTGAACTTGGTTACGGCAGAGCCGATTTTGGCGACGCGTCCAACAATCTCGTGTCCAGGGATGCAGGGATAGACGGTGGGCATCACACCGCTCCATTCGTTGCGCACTTGGTGGAGATCGGAGTGACAGATGCCGCAGTAGAGAATCTCGATCTGTACGTCGTGTTCGGTTGGATCGCGACGCGCGATCACGGTGGAGGCGAGCGTCGATGTTGCACTGGAGGCGGAGTATGCTTTTGCGTTGAACATGTAATTAATCTAGATGCTCGCTGCCTTCTTTTGTATGCAAAACACGCCATTGTTGATGCAAAATACGCCAGAATGCGCGACGTACTCTTGGGATGATTTGCACAACCTGCGTTTGATTCCACGTTGGGTCTGCATCTAAGGCGGTATTCCCTCGACTTCCGCATTCCAGCCAGTAGAACACTTTGGCCGGGTTCTCACGAAGGTGAAGAAGGTTCCCGTCCTTCGAACGGGAGCCGCGCAATATCTCTGCAACCTCTTCGGTTTAGCTAGCCTTTGTAAGTGCGAGAGACCGGTTGTGAAACCTTCTTCGCAAATAGTCGCGATAAGCTCGATATCCTAATTGCAAAGCGGTGAGTTCATTTCCTCCGCAACATCTGGCGGAAGTCCGGGTTCAGGTCCGTGGGAGCTGTCCTCCGGCAGTATTGCCTGCGCGCAAAAGAACCAGTCGGCGGGCGGCTTGGAATGTCGGGTTCTCTTCGGGCGAGCGTGTTTATGTCCGAAACTGGAAGGAAATATGAAACCCGAAATGTACCGGTATGCACGGTTCGCTGCCAGGTTTTCCCCTCTGCCGCTTAGCTCACCTCGTTGTGCCGCGGCTGCCACGAGCATCGCGGAAAACGCGGCGCGGCAGCTCCGAAGTTTGCTCGCGCCGGCGGTAGTCGTTCTCCTCCTTCTGCTCGGACCAGGAAAACTTTTCGCGCAGCAAACGCCGCCCAGCGATCAGGGATGGCCGCAGAACGATCGATACAACGGACAATACGCGCCAAATCAGCAATCAGGGCAGCAATCGGACTATGGACAGCAGCCTGACGCGCAAACGTCTTATCCGGATTCTGGTCAGGCGTATCCGCAGCAGGGTTATGGCCAGGCGCTGGTTCCGGCTCAGCCGCTCAATGCGGGACAACTGGAACAACTCGTGGCCCCGGTCGCGCTTTATCCAGACGCGCTGGTGGCGCAAGTCTTGGCCGCGTCGACCTACCCCGGCCAGGTTGCGGATGCCGACCACTGGCGGCAGATGCAAGGCTACGCCTCTCCTGACCAGATTGTGGCCGGCGCCGACGTGCAGAACTGGGACCCGAGCGTAAAAGCGTTGACGGCGTTTCCCCAGGTGTTGGCGCATATGGACCGCAATCTGCCATGGACCACCGATCTGGGCAATGCCTACTACAACCAGCCGCAAGACGTACTCGAGGCGGTCCAGGTAATGCGCCGGCGCGCTCAGGCGGCCGGAACCCTCGAGAGCACGCCGCAGCAAGCGGTGTATGACCACCAGGGCTACATCCAGCTGATGCCGGTGAATCCGCAAGTCGTGTACGTGCCGGCTTATGACCCGTGGACGGTTTACGGGGAGCAGGTTTCGCCCTACCCCGGATTTTCGCTGCTTGGCGCAGTGCGATCATTTCTCGGCTCGTCGCCCATAAACTATGGGCTCGGGATCGCGATGAGCGCTTTCAGCCACACGCCCTGGGGCTGGCTGGCGTGGGGTTTGAACTGGTTAACCCAGTCCGTGCTCCTCCACCAGTCGGACTACTATTCGGACAGCACCACCGTGGCTGATTGGGGATTTCGGCACGATGGGCTGCATGCCTACGCGGGGTGGGAAGGGTTTGCGAGGCCCAGTTCCGAGCGCCCGCCGGGCGGTTACGGCCGGTCCGGTAGCGGATACAACGGGTACCGCGGACAGGGATTCGGCCGCCCGCCGGACAGATCTACCGAGAACTGGCGAGGAAACTCCAACCGCAGCTTCCAGGCCAATGGAGGCGGCTACTACCGGGCGCCACGCCAGGCCTACAACCATACTCAGGCACCAGAACGCAGGCAGCAGCTCGACCGCCGTGGCTACGGATCCAGCTTGAACCGGGGAAACGGAGAAAGCTACCGCGGCGGAGCCGGCGCAGCCTACGACCGTCCGATGCAGGCCTATCGCGCGCCGAGCTCAGGTTTTCAGCGCGGCGAATTCAGGGAGCGATCTTCTGGGGCTTCCGCGAGCAGGAGCTTTGCGGACTCCGCCGAGAAACCATCGCGCTCAGGTGGCTTCCATCCGTTTGGCGGCAAGCACACGCCGAAGAGCGTTAGCAGCCGGGGCTCAGGCGGCTTCGACAGAGGAGGCGGCGGGCATATGGAAGGCGGCGGGCGCGCGCCGAAGAGTTTTCACGGCGGCGGGGAGCATTTCGGCGGGGGACACTCGCACGGTGGCGGAGGTCACTCCGGTGGTCACGGCGGCGGCAAGCATCACCGCTGAGGTGTCAGGGCCGCGGCTGCCCATCGCGACGAAGCATTGCTGAAACCCAGACACGCTCCAAGCCGCGAAGCGGCGGAAGAATGCAGCCCACAGCCTGTTCTGAGCGAAGCCGAAGGCGCGCCAGCCGTGGGTTCGCAAGTTCCCCGCAGAAGCAGATCGAACGGATTCACATGGGGGCATCGCGAGTAAGTGCACGTGGGCCCGAGCGGTCCATCGGTCTTTTCTCGGGAAACTGGATTGCTCGTCACAATCAGCTTCTCCGGCTCAGATCGAATGGACAACCTCTTGAAAGATCACAGGTGCCCCTCTGTGGGTGCCCCCATCGACTGCAAGCGCCATCGTAGCTTCTTACTTCCTAGATCCCGGCTTCAAGAGCGCGTTGCAGTTGAGATCGGCGATTACCGGCACTAATCCGTCCAGTTCCCGAAAAGCCGACTTTTGTTGGAGGCGGCAGCGTTGCCACTACCGCCCAGCTGCTTCTGTAGGGTCCTCCGTCAGTGAAACTGGCGTACCTCAACCGGCGCCCGACAGGCGACGGCGGCCTTGCGCCCCCACGCCAGCGCCTCGTCCAGGTCAGCGGCTTCCAGCACCCAAAAACCGCCCACGTGCTCCTTGGCTTCCAGATACGGCCCGTCCGTGATGAGCACCTCGCCATTGGGCTGCGCTCGCAGCGATTTTGCCCTGCTGGCCAGCTGCAGGCCGCCAACGAAGACCCTGACACCAGCAGCCTTCATCTCGTCGTTGAGTAAGTCGATATCGCGGTGCATCGCTTCGTCCTCGAGAGACGGGTCGTAGTCGTTGGGGTGGTGAATAGCAACCAAATACTGCGTCATGGTTTCTCCTTAACGGCCTTAAGCCCGGGCCACCCGGCCGAATGTTTATAGACTTCCGGTTGGGACTGCGCCTGCACGCTCGTAATTCACGATAATGACGCCTTTCGAGGTGACGGTGCTTTCCGTCACCTTGAATGCCGCCGGGATCGTGCCATCGGCAAACAATCGTTTTCCACCGCCCAACGTTATCGGAAATATCTTCAGCCAGAACGCATCGACCAAATCATGCTTAAGGAGCGTCTGAAGGAGATTTGCGCTTCCATAAACGTGCAAATCCGGCCCTTCCTGTTGCTTAAGTTTGGTGATTTTTTCCGCAATATCTCCGCTTAGAAACACCGACGGCTGCCATTCGTGAGAAGTCATGGTGTTCGAGGCGACGTACTTGGTCGCTGTGTTGACGGCTGGCCAAAAGTCATTGTGTTGCGGCCAGAACTGTGCCCAAAGGTCAAAGGTTCTGCGCCCTAACAACAAGTCAAACGGCATGTCCATCTGTTTTTTTATTTCCGCCGAACTAACAGGGTCGGAATGTGGACCTATCCACCCGCCGTACGCGAAGCCGCCGCTGGTATCTTCCTCTGGCCCGCCTGGGGCTTGGATGACTCCATCAAGGGAGACAAATTCAAGCACATTGATTTTTCTCATGACCGAGTTCCTTTCGAGTCCTATCTGCTGTTTGCCCGTCAGGCCGGTATCGCGAAAACGCGCGCACCTCAACCGGCGCGCGACAGGCGACGACTGCCTTGCGGCCCCACGCCAGTGCCTCGTCCAGGTCAGCGGCTTCCAGTATCCAGAAACCACCCACGTGCTCCTTGGCTTCCAGATACGGCCCGTCGGTGACGAGCACCTCGCCATTGGGCTGCGCTCGAAGCGACCTCGCGCTGCCGGCGGCGGTGAGGCCGCCAGCGAAGACCCTGACACCAGCAGCGTCCATCTCCACGTTGAGTGAATCGATATCGCGCGCCATCGCTTCGCCCTCAAGAGAGCCGTCGTAGCCGTCGGGGTGGTGAATTGCAACCAAATACCGCGTCATGATTTCTCCTTTATCCTGGAATGGTCTTCGGGCAGGCCGTTTGCCTCGCCTTCACTATAACGACGAATGGCCGGACCCGAATTCGACAAATGGTCTAAGATTTTTTGTCGCATCCGCGCTTTAGAATGGTTCCCTCGAAACGAGATTTCGGAACCCACTCATTCATTCAATCGATCTTTGAGCGACGTCTGCTTCAGCTTTGCCGCTAGCAATTCATGCTCCCGACGGTTCCCCGTCATCGCAATGGCGCGTTGAAACTCTTCGCGAGCTTCGGCATATCGTCCCAACTTCACAAGCAGATCTCCCCTGACGCTGGGTAACAGATGATAGTTGGTCAGCGCGGACTCAGCCGCGAGAGCATCCAGCGCATGGAGCCCAGCGGCCGGCCCTTGTGCCATTCCGACGGCGACCGCGCGGTTCAGCGCCACGATCGGAGATGGGCTGACCTGAAGCAGGGCGTCGTAGAGAAGCACGATCCGCTCCCAGTCGGTCTCTGCTGCGGTGTTGGCTCGCGCGTGACAGGCAGCGATCGCCGCCTGCAAGGCGTAACCATGGGCGCCACCACCCAGTTGCTGCGCGCGATGGAGTGAGGCCATTCCTCGCTCGATCTGCGCATGGTCCCACAACGAACGGTCCTGCTCCGGCAAGAGAACGGCTTCTCCGGTTGGTCCGCGCCGCGCCGCGGTACGCGACGCCTGCAACTCCATCAGCGCCAGGAGACCGTGGACCTCTGATTCCTCGGGAAGAAGCTCCGCCAGCATGCGTCCAAGCCGCAGTCCCTCGTCACAGAGCTCTGCCCGCATCCACTCCTCTCCAGAGGTTGCGGTGTATCCCTCGTTGAAGATTAGATAGACCACGGACAGTACCGATTCAACCCGCTTTCTCAACTCATCACCGCGCGGGATCTCGAAGGGAACATGGGCCTCGGAGAGCGTCTTCTTGGCTCGAAAGATGCGTTGTCCTAAAGTCTTCTCCGGCACCAGGAAAGCTCGAGCAATCTCGGTAGTTGTGAGGCCGCAGGCCAGGCGCAGCGTGAGCGCAACGCGCCCTTCGACGGCCAGCACCGGATGGCAGGCGGTAAAGATGAGGCGAAGGACATCATCATCGATAACCTGGTCCAGAGCTTGATCCATTGCTTCACCGAGCCGCTGTTGTTGGAATTCCAGTTCTCGCCCAATCTCTCCGTGCTTCTGCTCAAGCATTCGACCGCGGCGCAGAGAGTCTATGGCGCGCCGCTTCGCTGCTGTCATCAGCCACGCCGCAGGTTTTTCTGGAATACCTTCCTCTGGCCATTGTTCGAGAGCTGCAACAAGCGCATCCTGAGCGAGTTCCTCGGCAATGCCGATGTCGCGGGTAACGCGGGCGATCCCGGCGATGAGACGTGCAGACTCGATCTTCCACACCGCCTCAATCGTCCTGTGAATGTCGCTCATGCCTTGGCGGCCGCCGCGTTCGGAAGGTCATGGAAGCCCTCCGCTGCCTTCTGTACGTCTGCAGGGAAATCGACCGTCTCGAAGACTTGGCGCACCTCGATAATCTCGTGGTTGGACATCGGTGCTCGCTTGGCCCATTCGATGGCCTCTTCTCGTGAGCGCACCTGGATGATCCAGTAACCGCCGATGACCTCTTTGGCTTCGGCGAATGGACCATCTGTGACCGTGGCTTTGCCGTCGGTGTAGGCAACGCGCGCTCCGGCCGAAGGGGGAAGCAGCCCATCGAGCGCGAGCAGTACGCCCGCTTTCTGAAGACTTCTGTTGTACTCCATCATTTTGGCCACCGCCTTCGCGTCGGGGACTGTGTCCGGGGCCGCCGTTTCATATCCCTTCGGGATCACCATCATCATGAAACGCATCCATCTCACTCCTCGTCATTGATTCCAGCAGGATTGCCGTTCTACATACACGTCGAACGGGCTCCTACAATTTCTACCACTCAAGCACAAAAAAGAGCTGTGCCGAAGGAGGCATACACGGCCAGCTTCCGTCGAGCGCATCGAACGTCCTGCCATCAACGAACCACGGTTCGCCGATTGCTTGATTTGGTAACGATAAGTCAGGCATTTGTGTCGCAATGGGAGGAGGCACTGCTACCACGGAACTAGTGGTTAAGGCGTTGCTCGGCGCCGCGTTGGGAGGCATGGGCCTCGCCTCGCAATGGCCCCATCCCCATCAATCCATTCATTGAGGATTTACACGGATGTCATCGCCCTGCAAGCAATCGAGGGCAGGATGTAACTATCATGCCTCCTAGCGCAATGGCAGAAGATTCTCCGTTTGCAAAACTTGGGAAGCAGATTCCCTGGGCGCGCCCGTTTCTTCCCATCCAGCGTCTGGACCGGCTCTACGCCGGCGTCTCGGCCCAGGCGGAGGGATGCGTCTTCGACCGCATCCTGCGTGAGATGGATGTCGAATACTCGGTGCGCGAGGCGGACCTCAAACATGTGCCCCGCCAGGGCCCCGCCGTGGTATTCGTCAATCATCCCTTTGGCATGTTGGACGGCATCCTAATGGCCTCGCTTCTGCTCCGTGTGCGTCCTGACGTAAAGCTGCTCGCCAACCAGTTGCTTGCCTGCATGGATGAGCTTTCTCAATACTGCATCCTGGTGGACAACATGATGGGCGTAGGCCACCAGGATGCCAATCGCCGTGGCATTCGCAAAGCCCTGGAGTGGGTCCAACAGGGACACATGCTCATCGTCTTCCCGGCCGGTGAAGTCGCCTCCTGGAACCACCACCACCACCGCGTTCTCGACCCGCGGTGGAACCGCAACATGGCACGCATCGCCCGCATTGCCAGCGCCAGCAGCGTTCCCGCTTTCATCTTCGGCACCAACAGCATCGGCTTTCACCTGGCCGGACTCATCAATCCTCGTCTCCGCACCCTGTTCCTCCCCCACGAACTGATTAACAAACGCGGCCGCCGCATGGAGATGCGCATCGGCGCTCCCATCGCAGGCGCAACTCTCAAGGCCATCCAGGACGATGACAAGGCCATCGACCTGCTGCGCTGGAACAGCTCGCTGCTCTCCTTGCGAGACCGTACCGGCTCGCCCCACCCCCGTTTTTTCCCTGGCCACTGGCAACCCAGGCACGCCGTTGCTCCGGCCGAAGGCCCCGCCGTCCTGCAGCACGAATTGCAATCCCTTCCCGCCGAAGCATTGCTTGACACTGTCGGCAGAATGCGCGTCTATGCCCTCGGCTTGCGCCAGGCTCCCCGCGTCGTGCGTGAGATCGGCCGTCTGCGCGAGCTCACCTTCCGCGCTTCCGGCGAGGGAACCGGCAAGGCTCGCGATCTGGACCGCTTCGATGGCTATTACACCCATCTCGTGTTGTGGAACGACGAGCGTCAGGAGATCGTTGGTGCATACCGTATCTGCAACGTGCAGCAGGTGCTGCACCGCTACGGGCTGCGCGGACTCTACACCGCCACGCTCTTCCGCTTCCAACCCAGGTTCTTCGCCAAAGTAGGTCCCGCGCTCGAACTCGGACGTTCCTTCATCCGCCCCGAGTACCAGCGCCAGTATGCCCCGCTGCTCGTCCTCTGGAAGGGTATCGGCAGCTACCTTGTCCGCCACCCGGAGACCCCCGTGCTCTTCGGTGCCGTCAGCATCAGCGCCGACTACTCCCAGGCATCGCGCGAGGTGCTCACCAGCTATCTGGGTGCGCACTCGGTTGGCGCCGAACTGCTGAAGATGTTGCGGTCGAAGAATCCCCCGCGCGCGGCGGCTGACAATGTGCGCGAGCCGGAAGTCCTCGCCCGCGTCTTCTCCATCGACGACGTCTCCGATTGGGTCAGCATGTTTGAGAGCGACGGCAAGGGCGTTCCCGTGCTGGTGCGCCACTACATGAAGCTGGGAGGGAAATTCCTCGGCTTCAACGTCGATAGCAGGTTCTCCAACGTGCTCGACGGCCTGCTCATGGTGGATTTGCGCCAGGCCACGCCGGAGTTGCTGGCGCGCTATCTCGGCAAGCAGGGTGCGGCCGGCTTCCTCCGCCTTCACGGCGCCAACCCTTTAGCCCAACCGCCTACCCAACACCAGCCTCACTCCGCAATTCCGTTCTAGTTCCGTTAGGTTACGACTTGGCCTGATTACAACAGTTACTGCTGGTTTGTTCGTCATCCGCACGAAGCGGGAACATCAATGGTTGTAAAAGGCCTGTAAAAAAGCCGCAGACGGGGCACAGGTATGCGTCACGGACATGACCCGGCGGTGGGCATCGGGCAATTCTAGACGGGTTTCTACAGGACTAAGTCAGATTCATCTTCTGAAGCAACGCCTTGAATCGAGGGTGGCTGCGTAGGTTGCGGAAGAGAAATGAGCCCTTGATTCCGTAGATTGCGCCAGAGCGCCGTTCAAAGGCGCGTTCGAGCCAGTCAATGGCTGTATCGGCTTCCCCCAAGCCGACATAAACGTAGGCGAAGTGGTAGGGCGATACGAACTCATGGATCGCTCGATCGTGCAGCTGTTGCAGGATCTTCCTTGCTCGTTCGACATTGCCGGTGACCGCGTAGGCTTGCCCAAGCTGCGATAGGAAGAGCGTGGAGTTGGGAGAGAGTGTCCATGCGTGCTCAAGCGATGCGATGCCCGCCGCGTGGTCGCCGTGGAAGATCAGGGCCCAACCGAGATTGGAGTGGGCCCGGGGCGCTCCAGGATTGTCGCGGAGGGCTCGCCGCGCTTCTTCCAGAGCCTCGTCGATCCGTCCAGCGCGTAGCAGAGTTGTGGCGAAATCGGTTTGGATTTGAATCGGGTCAAGCTCATGTGCCCGGCGCACTTCCCGCAGGGCGTCGTCGTATCGTTCCAGCGAGGCACAGAGCCAGCTGTAGTGGTTATGGGCTTCGGCACTGCCGGGGCTGAGCTCGATAGCCGTTAGGAACTCGCGCTCGGCGCCTGGCCAGTCGAAGTCGAAGACGAAGCGGACGAAGCCCGAGATGCCGTGCGCTTCTGCCAGTTGGTCGTCGATCTCTAAGGCCCGGGCGGCAGCTGCCCTGGCATTTCTGATTGTGTCTTCGGGCGAGTTGCCAGCAAAACCGTTGATGCAAATCTCAGTGTAACTTTCCGCCATGCTTGCCCAAGCGAGAGCGAAAGATGGATCACGGGCAATGGCGTCGCTGTAATCGATGAGACTACGGCGAAGACCGTCTTCGGAGAAGCGATAGAAGGAGTTGCGTCCGCGAAGATAGAGCTCATAGGCCTCGAAATTCTCGGTGGGCCGGCGGCCGACTCGCGCACGTTCGTCATTCGATAGCTGCGCACGCAACGCAGTGGCGATATTCAGCGCCACCTCAGACTGGATTGCGAATATGTCGGTGAGGTCCCGGTCGTAGGTGTCCGCCCAGATGTGCTCGTCCGTAAGAGCATCAACCAGCTGGGCGACGATACGTACGCGGTTGCCAGCGCGCCGGATGCTGCCTTCGACCACTGTCGCGGCACCTAGCTTTTCGCCGATCTCCCGCAGACTGCGGCCGCTCTTCTTGAATGCCATAACCGAGGTACGCGAGATCACCTTCAGCGATCGAATCTTTGCCAGATGAGCGATCACGTCCTCGGTGATTCCGTCGGCAAAGAACTCGTTTTCGGAGTCGGCGCTAAGGTTCAAAAATGGCAGTACCGCGACCGAAGCGGCTCGTGGCCGGATGGCATTAAGGGTTTCGGAGGGAGTGAGTGTCGTAAGCACGAACTCCAGATCGCGAGCCGACTGGAACCGCGCCGAACGCTCTTTCTCCAGGCAACGCGCAATCACACGGTCGAGGCTCGGGGACAACTCGTGGCGGCGACGGCTCGGTGCCTCCGGTTTATTGTGCAGTATGGCCGCCAGAGTCTCGATGGCATTCGAGCGGTGGAAAGCTCGCTCACCCGTCACAATTTCGTAAAGAATGCAACCAAAAGAGAAGATGTCGGCTCGAGTATCGACGCTCTCGCCGCGCACTTGCTCAGGTGCCATGTACCCGACCGTGCCAAGAATGGTCCCGTTTTTCGTGGAACCGCTGAGCGTGGCCGCGTCTCCGATCAGCGAGCCGGTGACAGCCTGCTTGCGCGCCAAGCCAAAATCGAGCACCTTGACGCGCCCGCCCTTCGCCAGCTTGATGTTCTGAGGTTTTAGATCGTGGTGCACGATCCCTTGGTCATGAGCCGCCGTGAGCGCCTGCACAATCTGGATGGCAATCGAGAGAGATTCCTCAAGAGGAGGCGTTCCTCCCGCAATGAACTCGGCCAGCGTAGGCCCTTCGACCAGCTCCATCACCAGCGCTCGTGTCCCACCGCTGGCGTGGAAACCATAGATTTGCGCGATGTTCGGGTGGTTCAGCGACGCAAGAAGCCGGGCCTCACGCTCCAGCCAGGCGACGCGTTCGGGGTCGTCCGTGAACTCAGCGGGCAAGAACTTCAGTGCGACCTCGCGCTCCAACTGGAGGTCCTTCGCACGATAGACCACACCCATTCCACCCTCGCCCAGCTTAGCAGTGATCTCGTAGTTGCCGAGGCGGCTGCCGATCATGAGAGCACTGTCTCCGTGCGTCGGGGCTGACGGCCTGAACGCAATCGATTCGAAGCGAACGCACCGATTCTAATACATCGGGATTGCAACTGTTCTTTATTGTTCGGCTAAGTCGATTTGACCGATGTGGAGACCGGGAAGGTGATTGCTGGCTGCTCGGTTGCAGAACGAAAATGCTGGCGCTCAAAGGATCATGGAGCAAGTGCTGTCCGGTTGACGTAAGATCGCCATCTCGCACTCAAAGATGTTGACTTCGGTTTTTTCCTTCCTTCTCGTCCTGCGGCGGGTTGGCGGGTAGCAGGTAGGAAGTTGAAGATCAGATCTCATTCTCCGCCCGCCGCCGCGCCCTTGGGGGAGCACTGAGGCCGGAATGTCGAGACAGAACTGAGCGGGCTCCCGGAGATGGTTTCGGGTGCTTGTGCTGGAGCCCGCGCAGATGGAGAATATCGCGGTCGGATAGTAGTCTTTGAGGAGATCGCTTTCTTTATTTTATGATCGGATCCAGCGATGAGTTCCCTTTGCAGCAAATCGGCTCCGGTCAACGTGGTTTTTGCCACCGGCGCAGCCATGGGTCATGCCGGCGAGTACCTGCAAGGCGTGATCGAGGAAGGCGGCGAGTGCCACGCCGTACTCATCTCCATCCCCACACCCGAGCTCGGCTCGCGGGCACACTTCGAACCAGACCGAAGCGGCATGCTGGCGGGACATCCTTCATGGAAGCAGAAGAGCCGCCGCGCCTTTGAGTTGGCGTGGGAGAGCTTCTGCGATCTGCCTGCCTCCGGCCGCCTGCACATCGAAAGCGACCTTCCCGTTTCGCGCGGCATGGGGTCCTCGACCGCCGACTGCGTGGCCGCCATCCGCGCCGCCGCGCTCAGCCTCGGCCGCCCGCTGAGCAGCCATCAGATCGCGCGCCTTGCCCACAAAGCGGAACAGAACAGCGATGCCACCATGTATGGCTCGCGCCTCGTGCTCTTCCGCCATCGCGAAGGCCGCGTGCACCGCCTGCTGCCTGGCAACACGCCGCCCTTCGATCTTGTCATCGTGGAATCCGCCAACGGCGCCCGTCGCGTCGACACCGACACCTTACAGCGCCCGCGATACAGCCCGGCCGAAGTTGCCGAATTCAACGAGTTGTTCGAGCGTTTTCGCCAAGCTTCCGCGACGTCCGCTCTCGCCGGGATCGCCGGCGTCGCCGAGCGCAGCGCCGACATCAACCAGCGGTATCATCCCATGCCGGGACTGCTGGAGACCCGCGCCATCGCCCGTGGCTTCGGCGCCTGTGGCACCGCCATCGCCCACAGCGGAGACATTCAGGTTATTCTCTTTGCCCCGCGCACTTTGAACGACGACCTGCAACTCAACCTCGAACGCGAGTTGGCTCGCGCCGGCATGGTCATCTGGCGGACTCTCACCGGCCGCGAGCGTGTGATCGAATCGGCCAGCTCGCCTTCATAGGCGCGCGAAGTGACGAATTGCCCATCCTGCGGCGAAGAAGCACACGGCCGTCACCAGCATCAGAGCCGTTACCTGCCCAATATGTTTGCGCTGCAAAGGAGTCTTTTCGTCGCCGATGTATGGCGTCGCGAAGAGCACTCCTTTGCGATGGAGCGGCCCGCCCAGCCGCACTCCCAAGGCTCCCGCGGCGGTGGCCTCCGAGATGCCTGAGTTCGGGCTCGCGTGTCTCTGCCCGTCGCGAATTCCACAGCGCAGCGCCGCTAGCGGACGCAGCCCCAGCAGTGCTGAGGCCACCGTCATCACCGGCAGTGTCAGACGGGCCGGAAGCCAGGCCACCAAATCGTCCAGCCTCGCCGATGCCCAGCCGAAGTTCAAATAGCGCTCATTCTTGTAGCCGAAGGTGGAGTCCAGCGTGCTCGCCGCCTTGTAGGCGATGGCCGCCATCGGCCCTCCCAGCAGCGCAAAGAAAAGCGGCGCCGTGACGCCATCCACCGTGTTCTCCGCTACGCTCTCCACCACTGCCCGCGCGACGCCCTTCTCGTCCAGTTCCGCCGTGTCGCGGCCCACCATGCGCGAAGCCAGCCGGCGCGACTCGCCAAGATCATTCTTCTTCAAAGCCCGCCAAACCGCCAGCGCATGAGCCGCCAGATCGCGCGCCGCAAAGCAGGTGTAGAGCAGAACAATGCTTACGATGTCGCGCGCAATTGGCGCGATTCCTGCGGCAGCGCGCAACAGCAGCCAAGCCGCGCCGCTCGCCGATGCCACCACCAGAAACGCCGCCGCAACCCCCGCCCATCGCGCATTGCGTATGCGCCTGCGGAGCGGCTCCTCCAAGCGAATCGCCAGCGTTCCTATCAGCCGCACCGGATGCGGCAGCCAGCGCGGATCGCCGATCAGAAGATCCAGCAGCAAGGCAATCCCCACCTGATCTTCGATTCTCATCGCAGCCCCATGACTCGATAGAGCTGTTCGATCGGCAGTGCCTGCCGCAGCCGCTCCGCCAGCCGGTCCAGCGCCGGCTCCAGATCATACGGCGCCACCACCTCTCCAATCGGCTTCAGTCCAGCGCGCCGCCGCAACCGGTCGAGGAACGCCCTGCGGAACTCATCGCTGTCAAAGATTCCGTGCAGGTAAGTTCCCCAGATCAATCCATCCTTACTGCAAGCCCCCTGTGCTTCGCCGGAATCGTCGCGATACACCGGCTGCGCGCTGCCCAGCTCCGTTCGCCCGTGGTGAATCTCATAGCCCTGCACCCGGCAGCCGCAGGCGATGTCGCGTCCTCCATTGCGCCGCAGCGTCTTCTCCAGCGCCAGCGTGGTGCGCACCGGCAGCAGGCCAAACCCTGCCACCGTCTCGCCGCTCGACTCCAGTCCGTGCGGATCGTCGATCGACACCCCAAGCATCTGGAAGCCACCGCACAGGCCCACAATCTCGCAGCCGCCGCGCGCCGCCAGTTCCAACAGCGCCGCCGTCATGCCGCCCTGCCGAAGCGTGGCCAGGTCTCCGGGAACATTGCGGCTGCCAGGCAGAATCACTGCATTCGGCGAGCCCAGTTCGGAGCTCTGCCGTACCACGCGCAGCGCCACATCCGGCTCCTGTGCGAGTGCGTCGCAATCGGTGAAATTTGAAATGTGCGGCAGATCAATCAACGCGACGTCCAGCTTGCCAGCCGTTGGCAGCTCCGCGCGGCTCTGCTTGAAGCTCACCGAGTCTTCTTCGGGCAGCCCAAGGTCGTTGAAGTTTGGCACCACGCCAAACACCGGACGCCCCGTGCAGCGCTCCACATACTCCAATGCCGGCGTCAGCAACGAGGCATCGCCGCGGAAGCGATTCACCACGAACCCCGCAACCTGCGCCCTCTCGCGTTCGTCGAACGTGCTCATGCAGCCGATGAATGAGGCAAACACTCCGCCCCGGTCGATGTCTCCTACCAGCAGCACCGGAGCCTTCGCATACATCGCCATGCTCATGTTCACAATGTCATGAGCCTTCAGATTCACCTCCGCCGGACTGCCGGCGCCTTCCAGCACCATCACATCGTGCTCGGCCGCCATCTCGTCATACGCGCGATGCACCACGTCCACCAGTTCGCGCTTCTTCCGGTAATACTCCGTGGCCTGCATGTTCGCCACTGGCCGCCCCAGCACAAGAACCTGACTCCCCGTCTGACTGTTCGGCTTCAGCAGCACCGGATTCATGCGCGTATCCGCTTCCAGCCGGCAAGCCTGTGCCTGCAGAGCTTGCGCCCGCCCGATCTCGCCACCATCGCACGTCACATGCGAATTCAGCGACATGTTCTGCGCCTTGAATGGAGCCACATCGAAACCGTCCTGCAGCAGAATGCGGCAAAGCCCCGCCGTCAGCACGCTCTTGCCCGCGTTCGAACTCGTGCCCTGCATCATCAGCGCCGGCGTCTTTCTGCGCCGCTGCACCGCCGGCGCTCCCACGAGTTCGCACTCCAGAGCCTCGCAAAGCCTCTCGTTCTCCTCGGACATGCGCACTGCCACGCGTACATTTCCCTCCGGCATCCCGTGAAAGTTCGAGCAATCGCGCAGCGCGATTCCGCGCCGCAGCAGCCTCTCTATCAACTCACAGGCCGAGACCAGGGGATGCTCAACTCGAAAGAGAACGAAGTCCGCCTCCCCAGCGAACACTCGCAAAGATGGAATTCGCTCCAGCCGCTCCACTAGCGTGGCCCGCAGCTCACGCACCATTCGCCGCGAGTGCTCGATGTAGGCCCGGTCCCTCAGCGCCCGCTCGCCCACCGCCTGCGCCAGCGTATTCACCGTCCACGGCGGCAGCTCTTTCTCCAGCCGTTGCGCGATCTCCGCATCGGCCACCGCCAGTCCTAGCCGCAATCCCGGAATCGCGTAGTTTTTGGTCAGCGACAGCAGCACAATCAAATTGGCCGGGCGATGCCTGGTGAGGCTGTCAAAGCCTTCGACGAAATCGCCAAACGCCTCATCGATCACGAAGCTGTGCCTCGCATGACGTGCGGCCAATGCTCTCAGCTCGTCGACTGGCAACGAGCGCCCAGTCGGATTATTCGGATGTCCCAGAATCACCGTCGCCGGTGCCGGAAGCGCCTTCAGGCACTCATCCAGCTTCGCCATATCCAGCGCGAAGCCATTCTCCGGACATAGCTGCAGCCGATGCAGCATTACGCCCTGCCGCTCCAGTGTCGCCTCATACTCCGAGTAACATGGCTCAGCGATCACCCCCTCCGCGTTTCCCAACGCTCGTGGCAAGGCAAACAGCAGTTCGCTGGAGCCGTTGCCGGCAACCACCTGCTCCGGCAATACGCCGTAGCGCTCGGCCGCCGCGCGCTTCAGTGCCTCGCAGGCGTAGTCGGGGTAATGCCGCAGCCGCGAAAGTTCTGCATTCACCACTTCACGCAGCCAAGACGGAAATCCGCATGGGTTGATGTTGGCGGAAAAATCCACCAGTTCCTCTGAACTCCGTTCGCCCCGCGATGCCAGCCTTCCCACATCGCCGCCGTGCCGCCATTGACGCTCCATAGACATCCCTGCCCTAAAAAAGAAATCCCCCGCGCTCGCTTGCGCGGGGGATGCCGAATTCCATCCCATCTCTATGCGGGAACATCATAATGGCCATCGTCCCTTTCCACGAGGACGCGCAACGGCGGAGTTCCCATGGGCAGGTCTTCTGGCTCCTGAATCCAGCGAGCATTCGCCTTCCCATCCCTTTTCGGACAGTAGCTTTTGAATGCTCTCATCAGTTACAGCGGCGGGACCGCGACGGACTCACACCGTCTTCCCTATTAAGCTCACAATCGAGCGCCCAAATGCAGCATACCAGAGCAACCCTGCACGTAGAACAACATCGCTGAGTTTTTCTCAGTTGTCTCATGCACCCGCGATTTTCTGCGCCAGATCGCAATCGTTCCTAAGTAGAATGGCCTTTAAAGAGAACACAAGCCATGAAAAGATTCCTTATCGCCGGAGCCGCCAGCGGTGTCGGCAAGACCACCATCACCATCGCCATCGAAGCGGCGTTCTGCCGCCGCGGACTCGTCGTGCAGCCTTTCAAGTGCGGCCCGGACTATCTCGACACTGCCCACCACACGCGTGTATGCCGCCGTCCCTGCCGTAACCTCGACTCCGTGATGCTCTCGCCTCTGGAGAACGCACGCTCCTTGCGCCGCGCCGCGCAGGCCGCCGATCTCGTGATCGCCGAAGGAATGATGGGACTCTTCGACGGCGTCTCCGGTGCAAGCGAGCAGGGCAGCAGCGCGCAAATCGCCAAGATGCTCGGCATGCCCGTCGTCCTCGTCCTCGACGCCTCCAGTTGTTCGCGCAGCATCGCCGCCACCGTGCTTGGCTTCACCACCTTCGACAAGGATCTGACGTTCGCGGGTATCATCCTCAACCAGGTCGCCGGCGAGGCTCACTTCGAAATGCTCGCCGAGGCCATTCGCGGCATCGTGGGCGCACCGCCGCTGCTCGGCTGGTTTCCGCGCAACCAGCAGTGGGCGATCCCCGAACGGCACCTTGGCCTGCACGACGCCAACGAGAGAGCATGGAATGAACAGGAGCTGAAATCGTTGGCCGACGCCGCCGAACGCCACGTCAATCTGGACCAACTCCTGCAGGCCGCATCCGTCGGCGAACTCCAATCCTGCGAAGCCGAGCCCGGCTCTCCGCTCGCATACGCTGACGAGTCCCCCGTGCGCATCGGCATCGCCCGTGATGCCGCCTTCAGCTTCTACTACGAGGACAACCTCGACCTGCTGCGTGACTGTAACGCCGAGTTAGTCGAGTTCAGCCCCATTCATGATCCGCATTTACCCGCCTCGCTCGATGCGCTCTACTTCGGAGGAGGATATCCTGAGTTGCATGGCGCCGCGCTCACCGCCAACCGAGGAATGATCGAGGATGTCCAGCGCTTCTGCAACTCGGGCGGACCGGTCTACGCAGAATGCGGCGGCATGATGTATCTGGCGCGCGAGATCCTGTACGATGGCACGGCCCACGCCATGACCGGCGTTCTTCCCCTGGAGATCGAGATGTCGCCGCGGCTGGTGAAGTTCGGCTACGTCGCGGCGAACTTCACCAGCTCCTGCGTCTTAGGCCCGGCTGGTACCGAAGCCATCGGACATAGCTTCCACTACTCACGCATCCGCGCCGGAGGCGACGCCCAAACCGTCTATGCTCTGCGCTACGTGCGTTCGGGCAAGTGCGAGCCGGAGGGGTACGCAACGCCAAACGTCCTCGGCAGTTACGTCCACCTCCACTTTCGCTCCAACCGCCAACTTGCGCCCAACTTCGTCGCGTACGCCCGGCGGGTTAGAGGTGAAAATGATAGCGCACCGATCCGATGATCTCGCGCGGATTATTTTCGTGAGTTCCGGCGAACAAATTGTGAGAACTAAGCGCATAGCGTGAGTTAGTAAGATTCACAACTGACAAGCTGATCTTCATTCTCTCGCCTTCGCCAAAGGATTTTCCCAGCTCCGCGTCGGCGGTGGTATGTCCCGGACAATGGTCGTCATTGTTTCCGTTACCGTTAACAACGCCGGAACCGTAAAGGACGTTGTTCGAGAAGAAGGTGCGGTAAGGCAAGTGAACGTCGAAGCCGGTCGTGAGGGTATTTCTCTGATCGTGGTCAAGATAGCAGTATCCAGTCAGGCACGCGGTGGGTACGGGTTCGATCAATCCGCCAGACGGCGCTCCCCGGTATTCCGCCATCATGTTGGAGAATGCCAGATGAAAGCGCAGTTTGAGCATAAGCTCCGGCGTACGGACGGTTGCTTCCGTTCCGCGAATACGCGCATCCGGGGTCGTCAGCGGCAACGTGATATTGGAGTTGCCAAGCATGTCGTGATCGAGGAAGTTACGGGCGTTGGTTCCAAAGTGATCGAAATCGAATTCCCATCCATGGAATGGAATGGAAAGCCCGAACTCTCGCTGAATATCGCGTTCGCCCTTAAGCGGCACAAAGCCGAAACAATTTATGGCAACACTGTCGTTGACGCCGGGAGGACAAGGATTATCCACCAACTCGTCGCCAAAAAGGCCTCCGCCCACCGAATACATCGGCGGGGGTTGGTAATAGGTGCCGTAGAAGCTGCGAAGAACCCAATGCAGTTTGGGTATCTGAACTGTTGCTCCAACACGTGGGTTGGCGGCGTTCTCGTTTGAAAGTCCGGAGTAGTGAGTCAGCCGCAGTCCGCCATTCAAAGTCAACCACCGCCAGGGCTGAAATTGGTCGTTTAAATACACCGAGCCAACCCCGCCATACGGATTTGCGGAAAAGGAGGCAGACGTTGAGGGGGTAGTCGTATTGTCCCGCAGACCAAACAAGAGTTTATTCTGCTCATAAAAGCCGTAGATTCCACCCACCAAGTTGTTCTTACCGCGAACCCACTTGATTTCAGACTGGTTCCCGATATAGGTCGAAAAGTTATGGCTGGTGGCGACAAGCGGGTCGGATAGACCGCCGATATAGCGCGAGTCGTTGAGGTGAAAGACTGGAGAGACGGTCAACAACAGGTTGGAATTGATGGTGTGATTCCAGGAAAAAGTGACGAACGAGTCCTGCTCTTCATCGATGTCGCGGTTCCCGGCGTAGTTCGTATCCGTGACGATCGGATCCTTTGGATCGACGGGAATTTGATCCCGGTCGTTGCGGGCCGTCGCAGTCCAATCCAACTGGTCCTTGGGCCCGAGCTTGTAAGTCATCGTGGTCAGCAGACCTTCGCCTGCGCCCAAATTGTGGCTGGCGGTCTCGACTGGGGGCTCCAACGCAAGGTCGGTGCGCGCTGCGCTGGCGCTGAGATAGTATGCAAATCTGTCGGTATGACCACCGTAGCTTAGTTGATCGTTGGTCTGGTAGTAACTGCCATAACTCAAGGCGAGATCAGCGTCGTTTTCCTGGAGTTCGAAACCCGAGCGCGTCAGCATATTCACTTGTGCAAATGTCCGGTCCCCAGACTGCGCGCCGTAGCCGCCGCGGTTGATCTCGACTTCCTCAATGTCTTGGGGGTCCATCGCACGGCCCACATTGCTCGACATGTTGGTATTCGGAACTGGCACTCCGTTGACCATCCAGTTAATCTGATGCCCGCCGCGAACGTGGAGGTGGTCGTGCAGGACGAATGCGCCTGGAGTGGTTTCGGTGACGAACGCTAGGCTGTTCATTCGGTCCGCACCTGGAAGTTCCTCGAGAATCTCATTGCCGGATACCATCACGGGAGGGTGTGCTGCCGAAGGCGCCGTGGCTTCAATCTCCGTGGCTAGAGCCGTTACTTCCACGGTGGTCGCCGAACTTATGGCTAACTTGAAATCAACGATAGGGGCACTGCCGATGATGACCTGGATCGTATTGCTTTGAGTAACGAAGCCTTCATGCTCCACCCGGACGACGTATTGTCCGAAGGGTATGCCGTTGATGGTATAAGCGCCGGTCGCATTGGTCCTCGTAATTTCCCTTCTATCGGATGCCATGGATTTCAGGATCACCGTTGCGTCCGGCACTAGAGCTCCGGAGGGGTCTTTGACTGTTCCCCGCAATACGGAAAGGCCTTGGGCGTAGGCGAGCGGCGCGCACAGCGCCGAGATAAGAGCTAATACCACGATGCCGCGCAGAATGCATAAAGCGGACAATGATCCAAAGTGCAAATTCAATTTTCGTATGAACATATAGTTTTCCTAATGAAGTGACGCAAGCGCAGAAATACGCCTGGAAAATGCCGGGCCACGGTGACGCAAGGCCTGAAAAGTCGCAGAATCAACGAGAGGATTGAGCCTATGGGGACTAGGAGCTATGCAGTAATAGTACGGACATACGTGGCCTCCTTGGGAGCGAAGTTTCCTGAGCATCAGGTCGCGTCGACCGTTGTTCTGACTCCTGGCTTCAGACCTACCGCCCCGCCTTCCCCAGCATTCAGCTAGGTGGCTGTTGAGGTTTCGTAGCCAGTTACAGCAGCGCCACTGTTGCCGATTTTCACGGCATTCCCTGCGCCGACGCGAGTACAACTGCGAATACAGTTAGATCAGTCGTAAGCTAACAAAAGCTTGATGAACTTGGCAAGCGGCGCATATAGAACGCGACACAAGAAATATTTATTCTGGCGTTTCAGCTCTCGTGTGGTAGGCTTTGCGTGGGCGCCCCGTTGGGGCTCAATAGGGAAGCAGGTGAGATTCCTGCACGGACCCGCCGCTGTAATCGATGACGAAAGCCTGTATGTATGCCACTGCCTGTGATCAGGTGGGAAGGCCAGGTGAGTAGGATGAGTCGAGAGTCAGAAGACCTGCCCGATGGATACAGTCTGCTAGTACCGTGGTGGGTGCTATACAGAGTCCTTCTTTTCCGGATGAAATTCGGCATCCTTGCCTTTCTCTCTTTTTTAGAGAGGCTTTTATCCGGAAGTGCCGATGTTTTTGCCAATCGCGCTGAACGTTGAAAACAAGCTCTGCCTGATCGTTGGCGGCGGAGTGATTGCAGCCCACAAGTGCCGTGTTCTGCTCGAACATGGCGCCATAGTGCGTGCCGTTTCCACTTCGTTTTCCGATGACCCTGTCTGGTCCGATCCACGGATCGAGCGCGTCTGCGAGTCCTATCGCCGCGAGCAACTCTCGGGAGCAGCCCTGTGCATCGCCGCTACCAGCGACCGCCATGTCAATCACAGCGCGGCGCAGCACGCCGGGGAACTCTCCATTCCGGCGCTCAACGTAAGCGCGCCCGGCGAATGCGACTGGATCATGCCGGCAACTCTGCGTCGCGGCGCATTCACGGTTTCGTTCGGCACCGACGGCCTTTTTCCCGCGCTCGCCGCCCACGTCAAGAAGAATTCAGCCGCGCTCTTCGGCGACGATCTATCGCGTCTCTGCGAAGAGGCCCGCCGCCTGCGCGAAGAGGCAAAAGCGCATCCCGGCGGCGAAAGCGAACATCCACTGCGCGCGCTGTCAGCGTCTCTTGCAGCTTTCTGGCAGCCGCGTCTGCCGTCCTACACTGCGGAAACGAAGACCACCGGCAAGGTCTTTCTCGTTGGCGCGGGCCCCGGCGATATTGGCCTGATTACCGTGAAAGGCGCCAGCTGCCTGCGCGCCGCCAGCGTGGTGATTCACGATGCGCTGGCCAACAGAGAACTGCTCGACATCTTTTGCAGTGGTGCCGTGCGCGTAGACGTCAGCAAACGCAAGGGCCTGTGCCTGCACATGCAGCCTGAGATCAACCAGATGCTCATCGACTGGGCTCGTCGCGGCCACACCGTGGTCCGCCTCAAGGGCGGGGATCCTATGATCTTCGGGCGTGGCGGCGAGGAAGCTCGCGCGCTCACCAGCGCCGGCATTCCCTTCGAGATCGTTCCCGGCGTCAGCAGTCTCTCCGCCGTGCCCGCCTATGCCGGCATCCCCGTCACCGATCGCGAGTTTGGCTCGGCTTCCATCGGCGTCTACAGCCTGCACCGCCGCAACAACGCTGGCCTCAGCGAAGACCAGTGGCGAGGCATGGCCCAGGGCGCCGAAACGCTGGTGCTCTTCATGGGCATGTCCCTGCTGTCCACCGTAGTGGAGAAGCTTCTCCAATACGGACGCTCAGAGGCCGAACCCATCGCCCTCATCACCCAGGGCACCACCAGCCGCCAGCAGGAAATCGTAGCTACTCTCGGAACAATCCTCACTCGCGACGAGCTACGCACCGCCGGGAGTCCCGGCCTCATCGTCGTTGGCAGTGTTGTGAAAGCTTACGGCCTGTTGCCCTGGTTCAACCCGCAGGAAGCTAATAGTGCGGCGCAGGCGATGGCGTTCGCAACGCCTGACTCCGCGCCGAGCGCAGGCAGCGCCTCCGTTGCAGTGCCGCAGCACGCAGCCTCATCCAGCGAATCCCACCCGCAAACAATCTCTGACTCCACCGCAATCGCCGCGCCGGCCTTGATTCACACTCTGCTGCGGTCGCCGATGGACGGCGAGGCGATCGAGACGCTCTCTCTTGCGACCATCGACCGCGAAGCCCCTCCCAACGGTTACTCGCCCGATGAGTGGGCGGTGGTTCGCCGTCTCATCCACACTTCGGCTGACTTCGCCATGATTGATCTGGTGCGGTTCTCCTCGGATGCGATTGGCTCGGCGCGCCGGGCCCTTCGGACTGGCGCGCCTATTTTCGCCGACTCCAACATGATTCGCGCTGGCATCTCGCTGGCACGCCTGCGGAGCAACTGCCCCAGCTACTCCGCCGCATCCATTCACTGCCACGTGGCCGATCCTGACGTCGCTGCCGAGGCTCGCAGCCAGCATCTGCCGCGGTCGCTGTTCGCCGTGCGCAAGGCGGCGCCGCTTCTCGATTGCGGCATCGCCCTGTTCGGAAACGCGCCCGTCGCGCTGATGGAGCTGAACCGCGCCATCCTCGAGGACGGCATTCGTCCCGCCCTCGTCATCGCCATGCCTGTCGGATTCGTGCATGTCGAGGAAAGCAAGCAGGAACTGATGTCGCTGAATGTGCCATGGATCTCGATTCCCGGACGCCGCGGAGGCAGCACCCTGGCCGTTGCCACTCTGCATGCGCTCTGCATGTTGAACGGAGGCTCTGCTCAATGACCCGATCCCCAGCCATTGTCTTGGCCGCCTTCGGCGCATCCTCGCCCAAAGCGCGCCAGGTCTATTGCGAAATCGAAGCCAGCGTTCGCACCGCGCATCCGCAGAGCGAAATCGCCTGGGCCTATCTTTCACAGCACATCGTCGAACGGCAGCGCAAACTCGGCGTAGTTCTGCCCACGTTGCCCGAAACCCTCGCCGATCTGCAGTCGCGTGGCGTTCGCTCCGCCATCGTGCAGCCGCTGCTGGTGGCGCCGGGCGAGGAGTACCACATCATGAAGTCCATCGAGCGGTCCGGGCTCGAGCTGTTTCACGGCAAGGCGCTGCTTGGTGGCGACGGCGCGGCCGATGAAGCTCTCGATGCGATCGCCCAACACGTGCAGCCCGATGTTCCCAACGTGCTGGTCTGCCATGGCAACCGCAAGTACAGCCAGTTCAACCAGCCGCTGGTGGACCTGCAGAGCGCGGCGCGCCTTCGCTTCCCCAACCTGATCGTCGCCAGCATCGAGGGCGAGCCCGGAGATGAGCCGCTCGAACGCGTCCGCATCATGGCCGCGCAGTGTGGCGAAGTCGTCTTCATCCCCTTCATGATGGTTGCCGGCGAGCACATTAACAACGACGTGATGGGTGAAGCTCCCGACTCATGGCGCAATCTCGTGGGCGCATCGCGCTGTTTCTGCCGCCCTCCGCTCGGAAATAACCCCGCCATCCATCGCATCTTCCTTCGCCGCATCGATGCCGTTCTCAAATTTGCTCAGGAGAACCTTGCCCATGTCTGATTTCGCCACCGCACAACCCGGACACCTTTATCTCGTTGGCGTCGGACCGGGCGCTCCCGATCTGCTCACTCTGCGCGCCGTCAACATCCTCGGCGGTGTTGACATTGTCGTTGCCCCGCGCTCGTCCACCTCAGAGTCGAGTCTTGCTCTCGATATCGTCCGTCCCCATCTGCGCGGTCAGGAAGTCGTCGAGCACGTCTATCCCATGGCGCGCGATCAGGAGAAGACCTCGCGCTGCTGGGCGCAGATAGCTGACCTCTGCGTCGAGCGCCTGCAGCGCGGCCAGTCCATGGCCCACATCACGCTCGGCGATCCGCTCATCTACAGCACCTGTGCCTATCTGCTGCAGGAAATCGGCGAGCGCGTCGCGCCCTCCAATATCCATCTTATTTCCGGCATCTCCGCCATGCAGGGCGCCGCCGCTCGCCTGAATTGCATGTTGCTCACTCAGAACGACCGCCTCACGCTTCTCCCCGCCGACGATCTCGCCGCCGTGGCCGAGGCCCTGGAGCACTGCGAGACGCTGGTCATCTACAAGATCGCCAATCGCATCGCCACCGTCATGGATCTTTTGCGCAGTCGCGGCCTGCTATCCTCCGCCTCGCTTGTCTGCTACGCCGAGCAGCCCGGCGAGCAGATCTTTCGCACCCTGGACGAGGTTCACGACGAGCGCCTCGGCTACATGTCCATCATGATCGTGCGCGTTGGCCACCGCAGCTGGCGGTAAGAGGATGAGCTTGGGCTGGCAGGCAGGATACACGACCGGAAGCTGCGCCGCCGCCGCGGCCAAGGCAGCCATGACGCTGATCTGTGGCGGCGCCGTCTCCTCGTCGATCGAGATTCCTCTGCCCGACGGCAGCCGCCTCTCGTTGCCGCTGCTTTACGCGCGCCCCACGGCGAGCGGCGCCGAAGCAGCAATCCGCAAAGACGGCGGCGATGATCCCGACGTGACCACCGGCCTCTCCGTCGAAGTCGAAGTTGAAATTCTCGATTGCGCTCAAATCGAATTCCGCGCCGGTCAGGGCGTCGGCAGCATCACTCTCCCCGGCCTTGCGCTTCCGGTCGGCGAGCCCGCCATCAATCCCGGCCCAAGAGCCATGATCGCCGCGGCCGTCCGCGAGGCCTCGCCGCGCGGCTGCCGCGTCACGGTCTCCATTCCCGGGGGCGCCGAGATCGCATCGCAAACCTTCAACCCGCGTCTCGGAATCGCCGGCGGCCTCTCCGTGCTTGGCACGTCTGGCCGCGTTCGTCCCTTCAGCCTGCCGGCCATGCGCCAGGCGCTCGCCTGTGGCCTTGACGTTGCGCTGGCCAACGGCACAACCGCTCCAGTCTTGGTCCCCGGCAACATCGGCGGGAGAGCCGCTCGACGCCACCTCACTCTCTCCGCTCGCCAGGTCGTCGAGACCGGCAACGAATGGGGGTTTTTGCTCGATCACGCGCTTGGCAAGGGCATCACCGCACTGCTCGCTCTCGGTCATCCCGGCAAACTCGCCAAGCTCTGGCTGGACGATTGGGACACTCATTCTTCGCGCTCTCATTCCCCGGTCGCCGCCGTGCGAGAGCTCGCCTCTCACGTCGCCGGACAATCACTCCCGGCTTTCCCCACCGTCGAAGGCGTGTTGATGTCGCTCTCCACCGAGCAATGCAACGCAGTTTCAAGCGAGCTCGCTGAACGCGTTCGCCGGGCCATCGAATTGCGAGTCCACAGTCAGTTCGCCATCGCCGTCGCGTTAATCAACCTGGAAGGAAATTGGCTGGCATCTGCAGGAGATATCTCGCCGTGGCGCTGAACCCAATCACCATCATCGGCTGCGGCCCCGGCGCGCGCGAGTGCGTCACCCTGGAGGCTATGTCGGCAATCCGCCAGGCCGAAGTTCTGATTGGCACGCCGCGCCTGCTTGCGCTGTTTCCTGACCTCACCGCGCCAGCCGTCGCGGTTTCCGGCCGCCGCGCCGAGGTCTTCGACGCCATTGAGCAACATCGCGATCGCAAACTTGCGGTGCTCGTCACCGGCGACCCAGGTCTGGCCAGCCTCGCCGCTCCTATCGTCGAGAGCTTTGGTCTCGCCGCCTGCCGCGTCATTCCCGGCATTAGCTCGGTGCAAGTCGCGTTCGCCCGTCTCGGCCTCAGCTGGGAGCAGGTTCGCATCCTGAGTGCTCACGCCTCATGCCCGCAATACGACCCCGTGCTCATGCAGCGCGAAAAAGCCATCGCCGTGCTCAGCGGTGACGCTAATTCTCAGGCATGGATTTCGTCGCTCGCCGCAGCCCTGGGTCCGCAGTGGCAAGCCACCATAGCCCAAAACCTCACCTTGCCGGATGAGCGAATCTTCACCGCCTCGCCCGGCGAGCTGGCCAAACTCCCGCAGCCTTTGCGCGCGGTCATCATCTTTCAACGAACGGAGAAGGCATGAAGGTCTACATTGTTGGCGCCGGTCCCGGCAATCCCGAATGGCTTACCGTGCAGGCCGAGCGTCTCCTGCGCCAGGCCCGCATCTGCGTCTACGCCGGCTCGCTGGTCAATCCGCAAATCCTCGAACTCCTGCCCGCGTCCTGCGAGCGCCACGACTCGGCTTCGATGTCGCTCGATGAGATCATCGCCGTCTGCCGCGACGCTCACCGCCGCGACGTCGACGTGATCCGTCTCCACACCGGCGAACCCTCCATCTACGGTGCCATCGGCGAACAGATGAACGCTCTCGTCCCGCTCGGCATTGATTTCACCATGGTGCCCGGCATCAGCGCTTTCCAAGCCGCCGCCGCCGCTCTCCAGTGCGAGCTCACCGCGCCCGGGCTCGCACAAACCGTCATCCTCACTCGCGCCGCCGGACGCACTCCTCTGCCAGCCTCGCAGGAGCTCGCGGGCCTCGCCGCGCATCGCGCCACGCTGTGTATCTATCTCTCCACCCATCAGGCCACAGAGATCTGCGCTCAACTGCGTCCGCACTACGGCGGCGATTGTCCCGCCGCCGCCGTCTATCACGCCTCCTGGCCCGATCAGCGCATCCTTCGCGGCACGCTGACCACGCTGCCGGCGATGATCGACGAAGCGCAAATCACCCGCACCGCGCTGCTGCTGGTCGGCGAGGCCATCAACCGTCCCGATAGCGTCTCCAAGCTCTACGACGCCGCCTTCTCCCACGGCTACCGCAAAGCGAGCGTCTCATGAAGTGCTCCTTCATCACCCTTTGCGCCGAGGGTGCCGCATTGATCCCTCGCTTACGCGAAGAGTTTCCCGGCATCGACTGCCACGTCCATGAGGCCGTGCCCGCCGTGCCCGAGTGCCGCGCCTTCGCCCGCATTGCCGATCGCACTCGCGAGCTCTTTTCCGCACGGCAGGCCCTCATCTACGCAGCTCCCTGCGGCGTCGTCGTGCGCGCCATCGCGCCGCTGCTTGTCAGCAAGCTCAGCGATCCCGCCGTCGCCGTTATGGACGTGCGCGCGCGTTGGGCCGTCAGTCTGCTTAGCGGCCACGAGGGCGGAGCCAATCAGCTTGCGCTGCGCCTCGCCAATCTCTTTGACGCCGAGCCCGTCGTCACCACCACCACCGAAGCGTTGAAGGACCTGGTCGTCGGCCTCGGTTGCCGCCGCGGAGCCACCTGCCAGCAAATCACCGCCGCCATCGAAGCCGCTCTCGCCTCGCTCGGTCTGCCCCTCGGTCGCGTGCGTCTGCTTGCCTCGGCTGAAATCAAGCGCGACGAAGCCGGACTTCTCGAGGCCGCCGCGCAGCTGAACATCCCGCTGCGTCTGCTCTCCATCGAGCAGCTGAAGCGCAGCCCGTATCTCACAACCCACTCGGATTTCGTCAACCAGAAGATCGGAGTTCCCGCCGTGGCTGAACCTGCGGCTTACCTGGCTGGAAGGAGGACCACATTATTACTACCGAAAACAATCCATCACTCGGTGACCGTAGCCATCGCGCAGGAAAGCTGTGCGTGGTTGGCATAGGCCCGGGAAGCCCGCTTGACCGCACTCCGCGCGCCTCGGCTGCCATTGCTGCCAGCGGCGTCGTGGTCGGCTACCGTCACTATATCGATCTCGTCGCCGACCTCACCGCCGGCAAGCAGGTCATCTCCTCTGCCATGTTGCAGGAGACCGCGCGCTGCCAGCAGGCTTTGCAGTTGGCCGCCTCCGGACACACCGTCTCGCTCATCTCCTCGGGCGACCCCGGCATCTACGGCATGGCTGGCCTCGCCTACGAGTTGGCCGAAGCCCTGCACCTCGACGTCGAGATCGAAGTCGTGCCCGGAATCTCTGCCGCCGGCACCGCGGCCTCGCGCCTCGGCGCGCCGCTCATGCTTGACTTCGCCACCATCAGCCTCAGCGATCTGCTCGTTCCTTGGCAGCAGATTCAGGCTCGCCTGCGTGCCGTCGCCCAGGCCGATCTTGCCACCGCGCTCTACAATCCGCGCAGCCATCGCCGCGTCCATCAATTGCAGGAAGCCGCCGCCATCTTCCTCGAACATCGCCCGCCCTCAACTCCCGTCGGAATCGCCACCGCGCTTGGCACGGAAGAAGAGCATGTCGTGCTCAGCACCCTAGGAACCTTTCTCGACGAAGAGATCAACATGCGCAGCATCGTAATCGTGGGCTCCTCCTCCACTCGCATCATCGACGGGCACATGGTTACTCCGCGAGGCTACAAGCTTTGATCCTCCTGATGGGTGGCACCAGCGAATCCGTCACGATTGCCGGCGCACTGGCGCAGGCCGGATACCCCGTGCTCGTCTCCATGGCGACCGAGGTCCCGCTGGCCTTGCATGATCTGCCTGGCATTTGCCTGCGTCGTGGACGCCTCAATCGCGACGAGCTGACGGCGTTGATACGCCAGCACTCCATCGCCGCCCTCGTCGATGCTACCCATCCCTTCGCGCTGGAAGCGCACGAAACTGCCGTCGCCGCCGCCCGCGAGGCCGGCGTCCCCTACCTGCGATGGCTGCGTCCGCCCAGCGATTTGTCCGGCTACCAGCATCTGCACTTCGCCGGCGACCACGAAGATGCCGCCCGCGTCGCTACCGCATTCGCCCAGCCCATCCTGCTCACCATCGGATCGAAGAACCTGCAACCCTACGTCTCCGAGGCTCGCCGCGCCGGCCTTTCGCTCTTTGCGCGCGTGCTGCCTTGCGAGGACGCTCAGCTGGCCTGCCGCGAGGCTGCACTTGATCCCGAAGATGTCATCTTCGCCCGCGGCCCATTCTCTACCGAAGACACCCTGCGCCTTCTTCGCGAGCGTCACATCGGCGTGCTCGTAACCAAGGAGAGCGGCGCCGCAGGCGGCGTTCCCGAGAAGCTCCAGGCCTGCGCCATCGCCAACTGCGCCTGCGTCGTCGTGCGCCGCGCCGGCTCTGAGCCCACCGCCGGATGTTCCTCGATCTCCGAGTTGCTCGCCATGCTCGCCACCCACGGCCTTGCCGCTGTCAGCACCATTGTCAGCCGCGGGCTACACGAATAGAAGAAGGAGTTCTCTATGCACGTTCGCCGAAGGTTATCTTCCGCCCGCACATGCCCTCGCCTGGTGGATCGGCTCGCTGCCAAGGACGGTCCACAGCATTGATTGGTCGTGAAGTAAGGCAATTAGACCATTAACCCAATGAAGGAACGGAAGGGCATAAAATGCATATCGAAGACGGCATCCTATCCCCGCTGGCATGTGGGGCCTGGTACGGAGTTACCGCCGCGTTCGTGGTGCCCGGCATCTACGAAATCAAGCGGCGCATTCGCGAAAACCTGCTGTACAAGCCGTTTCTGGCCATGGTGGGGGTCGCGGTGTTCGTGATCTCGGCCATGCACTTTCCGGTGCCTGTCACTGGATCTTGTTCACATCCCTGTGGCACAGCGCTGGCGGCGATCATCGTCGGTCCGTTCGCCACAGTGGTGATTTCAACGATTGTCCTGTTTTTTCAAGCTGTTTTCCTTGGTCACGGGGGCATTACCACCATTGGGGCCAATACCGTCTCAATGGGCATTGCCGGCGGAATCTCGGGCTACCTGTTGTGGAAAATACTGCGCGCGGTCAAATGTCCTCTGTGGCTCGCGGCCGGCTTTGCCGGTCTGGTCGGCGATTTGGTGACTTATATGGTGACCGCGTTCGAGCTGGCCATTAGCTTGCATGGCAATGTCCCACTGGAGAAGCAATGGATAATCTTTTTCATGGGCTATGCACCCACGCAGGTGCCACTGGCGATCGCCGAGGCCGTATTCACTTCGGCGGTGTTGATGGCCATGCTGCACCGCCGCCCCGACCTGCTGTCCAATATCCTCCAGGAAAAGGGAGTGTGAACCATGAGCACTCAGGTCAATGTGTCGAGTAGCGTGGTCGAGGACAGCCGTTTTTTTGACGGTTTCACCAGGATGATGCTGGCGGTTTTGTTCTTCCTCCTCCTGGTCGTCTTTGCCAGTGGTAAATACATGTCGGCCCATAAAATGAAGGGCGTTGGTACTGACGACAATGTGAATAACCTCGCCTCTGTCGCTGCGCGTACAGAGCACCATCCATTTATCGAACTGCCGGGCGATGCGGAGCTTGGCGCGTTCTCGGTAGCCAACTTTTTCTGCGGTCTGATTGTCGGCTATCACTGGCTCAAGCTGTTTGGGACCAAGCCGCAGAACTCCACGAAAAAGACGGCGGACAACTAAAACATGGACCTATCACGATACACCGCTGAATCTGACAGCCCTTTGCATCACATCGACGGCCGCATCAAGACCGGGGTTTTTCTGGGCGCCGTGATACTGTCCTCGATGCTCACGCACTGGATGCTGGCTCTAGGATTATGGGTGGTCGCGGTAGGTCTCTTCCTCAGTTTACATTTCGAAGTGCGCGCCCTGCTGGTGCGTCTGCTGATGCCCCTGAGCACTGCCTCGGTGGTGTTTCTGACCGTCCTGTTCACGCAGGGCAGCCACCCGCTGTTCGTCGTTCCTCTCAAATTCCTGACTCTGACGGCCTGGCAAGAAGGTGCCATGAAGGGGTTGTTGCTGTTCATGCGCATTATGGCAGCGGTCACGCTCGCCACTCTCTTGGCCTTCAGTACGCCGATGATTGAGATACTGGAGACCCTGCGGCTCTGCAGGGTTCCTGGCGTCATCATCGATATCGCCGACATGATGTACCGCTATGTTTTCATCGTCCAGGATACCGCCCACACTATGCACCGCGCCCAGCTCAGCCGCATGGGGGACCGAGGTTCCTGGGTGCAACGCGTGGGTGATACCGGGCGAATCGCCTGTAGCATACTGATCAAATCGCTGGACCGCAGCACACGTATCTATCAAGCCATGCTGGCACGCGGTTACAGTGAGAACGCCACGGAGATGCCGTTCTTTTCCCGGCCGATCCCCGCGCGCGACAAGCTGATTGGTTGGGCGAGCGCTGCGGCAATGCTTCTGCTCGCCATTGCCAACGTCTGCTGGGCATGAAGGACGCCACATGAATCTCATCGAAATTATGGACGTCAGTTACGCCTACCGTAACGGCGACGGCCACAAGGCCCTGGACCGTCTGAGCTTGTCGATCGCCGCAGGCGAGCGCGTCGCTATCATGGGGCCAAACGGTGCAGGCAAGTCCACGTTGTTCCAGATGTTCAATGGCCTGTTGAAGCCCGATGCCGGCCAGGTAGTGGTGGATGGATTACCGGTGGTACTCAAACACCTTCCCATCGTGCGGCACAAGGTCGGCATGGTGTTCCAGGATTCGGACGACCAGTTGTTCAACGCCACGGTATACCGCGAGGTAGCGTATGGTCTGGTGAACATGAAGGTGCCACAAGACGAGTTGAAGGCCACCATCAAGTGGGCCCTGGATATGGTCGGTATGGGCGATTTTATCGACAAGACGCCGTTCAATCTCAGCGGCGGTGAGAAGAAGCGCATTGCGCTCGCCAGCGTCCTATCGATGAAGCCGCAGATCCTGGTCCTCGACGAACCGACCAGTGCCCTGGACCCCAAAAGCACCAGCAATCTGCTGGCGCTGCTCAACAAGCTCAACCACGATCTGGGCATCACGCTGGTGTTCGCCACTCACGATGTCGATATCGTGCCGCTGCTGGCCAGCCGCGTGGTGCTGATGGACCACGGCAGCATTCAGTTCAACGGTACGCCCACCGAAGTATTTCGCGAGAAGGACCTGTTGCGCCGCCTGGACCTGCGCGTGCCGCGCATCGCCCACCTCGCCGAAATCCTGATGCGTGACGGTCTGTTGCCCGCAGGCGATCTACCGCTGAGCATTGGACAAGCCAGGGGGTTGTTCAAACAGGCGCTGACCGGGTTTTCCGGTGAAAGTGAACGCTGATTTCCGAGGGAAGCTGAACGACATTCCGGGACGACGGTGACGGTGCCCACCCGGACACGATGCGTTCGTCAAGCATGTGCTGTTCCGTTGCCCAACAGACGATGTGCTTTGACATCTCGCATGGGCGGCTGGCCAAAGAAACGGCTGTACTCCCTGTTGAACTGGCTGGCACTCTCGTAGCCGACCTCAAATGCCGCGGTCGCTGCGTCCAGACCGTCATTCAGAATGCGCTGCCGGGCTGTATGCAACCGAAGGTGCTTTTGGTACTGAATGGGGCTCATGGCTGCCAGCGAGCGGAAATGTTGATGAAAGGTAGACACGCCCATACGCGCTATCGCCGCCAGGTCTTCAACTCTCAACGGCTTGGTGTAGTTCTCTCTTAGCCATCCGATAGCTTTCGCCGTCCGGCTATTCTGGTCTCCGACGGTTGCAATGGCGCGTAAATGCTTCCCCTGAGCACTGCGAAGTAAGCGGTAGAAAATCTCTCGTTGAATCAAGCTGCTGAGGAACGGAATATCCCCAGGCGTGTCTAAAAGACCTAGAAGTCGAGAGCAAGCGCCCAGCATCGCGTCGGAAGCCATCCCCACACTCATTCCATGAGCATCGGAAGACTCCTCAGGAATATCAAATTCCTCTTGGCTTAGAATCTCTCGGACTACGGACATCTCCAGTTTCAGTATCAAAGCAAGGATTGGCTCTTGCTCACTGGCCTGGATAACCTGACTGACCACCGGCAAGTCGATGGAAGTCAGTAACAGCGACGACTCGCCGCACAGGTACGTCGTCTTGCCGACGTCTATCCGCTTTTTCCCCTGAACGAACAAAATCATCCGCTGCTCGTATGTAGATGAAGCGCAGGGACTAGGCGCCGTTCGACGATATAGGATCAGACCTGGTACTGCGGTCTGCTTGACTCCTTCGTCTTGCATGTTTGCAGCGATTTTCCGCACCAGTGCAATCCGAAGGTCCGGCGATTCCTGCGTAGCATTCACTACCGCTTTGTCCTTTACCAGATGCACTCTATATAGCTCCTTCACCAATAGCGTACCGCGTAATGAAAATGGTGTGTGCACATAAATTCGTGTCTCCAGAGGATTAGGCAATCAATCCGTAGGATTTGGATACCGCTCCCGAACCAGTTTTCGATACGCTCCAGATGAAGGAGACCGACATGTGCGATCAACGTAAAGGAGATCACCGACCAGAAATGCCCAGTCGGCGTGAAGTTCTAATGGCGGGAGTTGGCCTGGTCGCAACACCGTTGCTGGCAAGTGTCGCCACGGCATTGCAGCGGCCCTGCCGCACATGAAGAAACAGAACTCGGGCCAGATCATCAATGTTTCTTCCGTTGCCGGGCATAAAGTTCGCCCAGGCAGTGTTGTGTATTCAGCCACGAAGCATGCGGTGCGAGTCATATCGGAAGGGTTGCGCCAGGAAGTGAAGCCCTACAACATTCGCACGACGGTAATCTCGCCCGGCGCAGTCGCCACGGAGCTGCCGAACAGCATCACTGAGCCGGACGTCGCCGAAAACGTCCATAAGTTTTACGAGGATTTCGCAATTCCACCCGAATCGTTTGCGCAGGCGGTTTTGTACGCCATGAGCCAACCAGACGAGGTGGACGTGAACGAGATCCTGCTCCGGCCCACACGCCAGGAGCTGTGAGGTCCTGCATGTCGGTTCGAGCGGCATCGCGACTCACTAACTGACCGAAGAAACGAACGAAGGGAGTTTAAAGATGGAAATCAAGAGAGTTGGCACTCAACCTTCCGCCAAAGGACCATCGGATTGGTTCACTGGCACAGTGCGGATCGACTCGCCCTTTCACGGCACCGGTGCGGCGCGGGTGGGTGGAGCAGTCGTTACATTCGAACCCGGCGCGCGCACTGCCTGGCACACGCACCCTCTCGGCCAAATGCTAATCGTTACCGCCGGATGCGGCTGGGTGCAGCGCGAGGGCGGTCCAGTCGAAGAGATTCGCCCTGGGGACATCATTTGGTTCGAGCCTGGCGAGAAGCACTGGCATGGTGCAACGCTCCAAACTGCAATGACTCACGTCGCCATCGCTGAGGCACTCGATGGCAAGGTCGTTGACTGGATGGAGAAGGTAAGCGACGCGGAGTACCAGGCCGGGCCGAGGGCGAGTGAGGAAAAGGGCAATGGCTCCAAGTAAGCAGGCACGCAAGAAGCACGATGAGCTTTTTCCGGGCTACGTCTCCACCTTGGCGGTGACCGACCCCGAGCTCATCGAAACCTTCGACAACTTTGCCTTTGACGAGGTACTCCGTCACGGCAGGTTGGACAACCGGACCCGGTTGATGGTGCAGCTCGCATCGATGATTGCCTCACAGGCGTTGCGCGAGTATCGCGTCATGCTCGCCGCGGCGCTCACCGTCGGGGTCACTCCGATCGAGGTCAAGGAGATCGTGTACCAAGCTGTGCCGTACGTGGGGATGGCAAAGGTCTTCAACTTCATACACGCCACCAACGAGGTGCTTACCGAGCGAGGAGTGGAACTGCCTCTTCCACCGCAATCCACCACTACGCCAGAGAACCGCGAGGAGAAGGGGCTTCAGGTCCAGGAGCAGATCATCGGCAGCGATATTGTCGAGAAGCTTTACTCCTTCTCATCCGAAGACCAGATGCATATCCAGCACTATCTGTCGGCCAACTGTTTCGGCGACCATTACACGCGCACCGGTATCGACGTGCCGACGCGCGAGTTGCTCACTTTCAGTATGCTTGTCTCACTTGGCGGATGCGACCCGCAGGTCAAAGGCCATGTCGCGGCAAACCTCAACGTCGGCAACAATCGCGCGCGACTCATCGATGTCTTGACCCAGCTGCTGCCATTCATCGGGTATCCTCGCACCCTCAACGGGCTACGGGCTGTGGATGAGGTCACTGCGCGGTGAGATTGAGTGCAGCGATACCGAACAGCAGGGAGAACCGAGTCCCGAGGCATTGGTATTCGCCAGCAGCCACGAAACGCCCCTGAGCCGCCGGAATCTCCTCAATCGGCAACTGAAGCCGACGAGCGAGAGACTCGGACTTAAGGGCGCAACTTGGCACTGGCTGCGGCACGCCAACGCCACCTTGCTCGATGCCGTGGGAGCACCACTCGGAACGGTGCAAGCTTTGCTGGGGCACGCCTCAGCGGAGATCACTCGCGAGGTGTACTTGCACGCGGTTCCGGCGGACGCAAAAAGCGCGGTCCAGAAGGTGGAAGACTTGATTGGACCCAAACGGACCCAAGTTCCGGCATGGCCGGAACCGTTGACTCTTGTAATTCAATGATTCTATGGGATTAAATGGTCGGGGAGAGAGGATTTGAACCTCCGACCCCCTGGTCCCGAACCAGGTGCTCTACCAGGCTGAGCCACTCCCCGACGATTGGAAAAGCGCGATTCTCATCGCGTTGAACGGATTATAACAGAGCAGCAAGGTCGCGCCAAAAGGCAGGTTGTGCATTTCTCCTCAGGGAGATTGTTGCTCCGCCAACGCGAGGGTGGAACGATATTTTGTTTTCACCGGGAGGTGAGCGCCAGGCTATTCTCCCAGCCACGCGTCCCCGCCCAGGTTGCAGCAGCGCGCTTCCGAGCCGCTTGCGCGGGGTTCGGCGCGGCTTGCCCTCCAGGATCATCTACAACCGGCGCGATTGGTTGCCCTGCAGAGCCTGCGGGAGTGCAACCCCTACGCGGTTCTGCCAGCCGGCAAGACGGTGACGGACTCGGCATACTTCCGGACTTCATTCTTCCGGGTTTCTGTCCCGCAGGTCGGCGATCCTCAGCCGCCGATCTTGCCCAATCCGACTCCTATGACATAGGTCACGATTCCCTCTACGGCACCCACCGCGGTCATCTCAAAACCGCTGCCCCACCAGGAACGGATCGTGATCAGCGACTTTGCCGCGCCCACTGCAAAGTGCGCCGCCAACGATATGACGGCCGAAGAAATTACCGCCGGATATCCACTCAAAAAGAAAAAAGGAATGATGGGCACAAAGGCGCCGACTGCGGTGGAGAGTGCGCCGGAACAAGCCGAGGTCACGGGATTGCTCAACGCTTCTGCGGTTACGTTCAGGCGTTCCGCAGACAGCGCGCGCAGCATCTGCTCGGGATTCCTCGCGATGTGCTCCACAACCCGGTCGGCATCTTCCTGTGGCAATCCCTTGACCTGGTAATAAAGTGAGAGCAACTCGCGAGCTTCGAGATTATTCATCTGCAGCGCCTCGCGTTCGCGCGCCACCTCGGCCTCGTAGATTTCTGCTTCGCTCTTGGCTGCAAGGTAGGCTCCGGAGCCCATGGACAGGGCGCTCGCAATCATGCCGGCAATTCCCGCCAGAAGCACATAATGCGAGTTGCCCAGGGTTGCGCCGGAAACTCCGGAGACAATTCCAAAGATTGCGCCAAGCCCGTCGTTGACTCCGTAGATCGCGTCGCCAATCCAGCCGGCGGCCTGCTTGCCGGTGTCGGATCGCTTGGCGAGCAGTTCAGCAATGACTAATTTCGGATCGGCCTTTACCTGGGCGAAGGCTGCCGCCGGGTAGTGATTGCGGATCAGGTCGCCGAGCTCATGATAGTGCACCTGCTCGTCCTGGATGACCTGGTGCAGGATGTCGATGCTGGGCTGGTCACCGAGTTCGATCAGTTGTTTTCCGTAGCGCGCAATGTCCCGGCTCTCGTCGATCTCCAGGCGGCGCAGAGCCATGCCTGGGCCGCCCACGCGGTTTGCCAGGCTGTCGGCGTCGCCCGCGGCCCGGCCGTCATAAAGCGGCACGCTGCCACCCAATTCCTGGATACGCTTGGCCCACAGCGCAGCATGCCGGGCTTCGGCGTCAGCCAGGTTGCGCAGGATACGCCTGCGGATTGGGTCCGAATCGCGCTCGGAGAATGCGTTGTAGGTGTGGAAGCCGCGCATCTCGGCCTGCCAATTCTCCGAAAGCGCGTCCAGAATCTTGCCTGTAACGGGGCTTGTCATCACCCGCCATCATACCTTTGGCAGCCCGGCGAGACAATTTAGTTCCTCTCCGGCAGCCCGCAAAGCGTCACTTACAGCCGTTTCGCGGGGCCGGGCCGCACCATCTTCGCGGGATCAACCACGCGGTCGAACTCTGCTTCGCTCACGTAGCCCAACTCCAGCGCTGCCGCCTTCAGCGTCAGATCCTTCTCCATCGCATGGTGAGCGATCTGGGAAGCCTTGTCGTAGCCGATCACCGGCGCCAGCGCGGTCACCAGCATCAGGGAACGCTCGACGCTCTCCTTCAGCTTGCGCAGGTTCGGCTTCGTTCCTTCCACCAGGAACCTGCGGAAGTTCGTGCACCCATCCGCCAGGAGCGTGATCGAGTGGATGAGGTTGTAAATCATCAGCGGCTTATAGACGTTCATCTCCAGGTAGCCGCCGGCGCCGCCAAAACCCACGGCAACGTCGTTCGCCATCACCTGCACGGCGATCATGGTGAGCGCCTCCACCTGGGTCGGGTTCACCTTTCCCGGCATGATCGAGGAGCCAGGCTCGTTCTCCGGAATCATCAACTCCGCAAAACCAGCCCGCGGCCCGCAAGACATCAGGCGAATGTCGTTGGCAATCTTGTACAGTGAAACCGCCGCCGTGCGCAACGTGCCGGAAAGTTGCACCAGCGCATCGTGCGAGCCCTGCACGGCGAACTTGTTCGGCGCGGTGACAAAGGGCAGTCCCGTCATGCGCGCAATCTCGGCTGCGGCAGCCTCGGCAAAACCCTCCGCGGCGTTGATCCCGGTGCCCACCGCCGTGCCGCCCAGCGAGAGTTGGTACACCCCCTTCAGCGCATCGCCGATGCGTTCCAGGTCGTCGGCCAGCAGGGTCGCATACCCGGACCACTCCTGTCCGAGGGTGAGCGGTGTTGCATCCTGCATGTGGGTACGCCCGATCTTGATAATGTCCTTCCACGCTTCGGACTTTGCCGCAATCGCATCGTGCAGCGCCCCTAGCGCCGGGATCAGCTTTTGTTTCACCTGCAAGGCCGAGGCAATGTACATGACCGAGGGAAACGTGTCATTGGACGACTGTGACATGTTGACCTGATCGTTGGGATGAACCGGAACCTTGCTGCCCAGCGCCGTCCCGGCCAATTGCGAACAGCGGTTGGAGATGACCTCGTTGACGTTCATGTTGAACTGGGTGCCGCTGCCGGTCATCCAGACGTGCAGCGGAAACATCTCCCGGTGCTGCCCCGCCAGAATCTCATCGCAAACCCGTCCGATCAATCCGTGCGCCTCGTCGCTCAAGCGCCCGCCGGCATGGTTGGCGTTGGCGCAAGCTTTTTTCAGCACGGCGTAAGCCGGGATCATCTCGCTCGGAATCAGATCCCTGCCGATGCTGAAGTACTCGATCGAGCGCTGTGTCTGGGCTCCCCAAAGCTTGTCGGCGGGAACCTGGATTTCTCCCATGCTGTCGCGTTCCGTTCGCATTTCGTTCATCGTGATTGCTCCGCTTCTCTTCTGCTTTGCGCCGCAGCCTGGGCCGGATTACCTCCCATGCAGTGAGCGGCCCCTCCCTGCTGCTGGCGCCGGACAGACGCGCGCGATCCAGGTGTCCAGGGCGAACCATCCCGGTCCAAAGATCAGCACCAGCACGGCGGCAAAGAGGAACGTGTATGGATCGGCGCCGTAGAATTTTCCGGGATTGCTGATCACGGACTGCAGCGCTTCCCGGTCCGCCGTAAAATAGGCGACCATCATGTTCACGGTGAGCACCAGTCCCGTCAGGCGCGACCCCAGCCCCAGGATCAGCAGCAATCCGCCGCAAAACTCAACCAAGCCGACAAACAATGCAGTCGGCCCCGGCGCCGGGATCCCCAAGTTTGTAAAGAACTGCGTCATCTGCGCCAGGTGGTGCAGTTTTCCCCATCCCGTCTGCATGAACTGCCAGCCCCAGTATAGCCGCACCAGGAGAAGAAACGGTGACTGCGCCAGGGAAGTGAGCGAGGTGAACCAGCCGCACGCGCCGGCAAGCCTGCCCGTGATGGTCTTCGGACTCATAATGGCGCCTCGCTTTGCATTTGCCCTGGGTTGCAGAACCAGCCGAGGGCGGCAAAGAGCGCGAAACTATCGTGGATATGTTGCTGGCATTGTTCCGGGGTAAGGGTTGATTCCGCGTAGGCGGCATCGATCGCGCCGGCGATCGATGCTCCCTGGGCGACCGCGTTCAACAGCCGGAACATTTCGGCGTCGATTCTCTTGTAATGCACCACCAGCTCAAAGCGATGAATCGCCAGGTACAGCGGGGTCGCCGACGCCGCCCGCCGTATCCTCCGGGAGGCAAGCGACCGCGGCACACCGCCCGTCCGTTTGGCGGCTGCGCGCACCTCCGGCAGCAGGGTATCGATTTCGTGCCTGCTTTCAACCAGCCGCAAATGGGGCTGTAGCTGCATCGTGCTGTCGGGCCCGAGGGCGGCAACACCGGCGGGGCTCAGGGATTCATACCCGGCGGCGTCAAACGACTCGATCTCCGCCCACTCCAGCTTTGCCATGTCCAGCGCAATGCGGAAATGCGGCCCGGCCAGCGCCGGATTGCGCTCCATCCAACTGGCAAGATTCCTGCCCAGATCGCGCATGGTGAAGGACTCGGACGGGCAATCCTCCAGATAGCGGCGGCGCAGGCGGTCGAACTGCCTGGCGCCCAGCAGCGCGCGCACTCCGGGAAAATCCTCGCTGAATGCTTCCAGCACGCGAGACCAGTAGGAGCGGTTATAGATCTCAAGGCGCTCAAAACTGCTGAGCCGTGAATTCGGCTTCACCAGCGCGATGCCGTCTTCGGAGCCGCGCTTCATGTTGTCGCGCCAGCTCAGGGGCCGCATCACGGCCCGCGCCATGGTGCGCTGGAACTCCAGCAGCGCGGTCATGATTGCACTCCAACCAGTTGACGCTCACCCGGCGCTGGCCTCGCGGATGACCGCGTCCAGATACTTCCTGGCCTTCAACGCCTCGTTGTGAACTTCTTCAAAGGGAGGAATGCGGTCGTCCCACTCGAGCAGCGTGGCCGTCGGTCCGGTGCGTTTCAGGGCGCGCTCGTAGAGCTTCCACACCGGATCGATCACCGGGTGATCGTGAGTATCGAGAACAAAGCGTTCGTAGCGCGAGTGTCCCGCAATGTGCATCTGCGCCACGCGCTCGGCCGGGATGTAGTCCACGTACTCCGCGGGATCGAACTCGTGATTGATCGAGCTGACGTAGATGTTGTTGACGTCGAGCAGAATGCCGCAGTCGGCGCTTTCCACCACCTCGGTCAGAAACTCCCACTCGGTCATCTGCGAGTCGTGGAACTCCGCATAGCTGCTCACGTTTTCCAGCACCACGGGAACCTCGACAAAGTCCTGCACCAGGCGGATATTTTCCGCGGCCACCCGGGCCGCCTCCCAGGTGTAGGGCAGCGGCAGCAGATCGTGGGTGTAGCGGCCATCTACGCTGCCCCAGCAGAGATGGTCCGAGAGCCAGGGCGTACCGGTGCGGCGCACCAGCCGCTTCAATCGCAACAGATGCTCGCGATTGAGCGGCTGGGTCGAGCCGAAGTAAAGGGAAACTCCATGCTGCACTACCTTGTACTGCTCCAGGATGGAATCCAGAATCGCCAGCGGCCGCCCGCCGTCGATCATGTAATTTTCCGAGATGATTTCGAACCAGTCCACCACCGGCTTCTTCTCAAGAATGTGCTGGTAGTGCGGAATCCGGAGTCCAATTCCAATTCCGTATTCCGTGAAGGCGTTGAAGCGATTTGCCGGCATACGCGTACCCTCGGGAGGAAATCAGGAGGACCGGACCACGCCGGTCCCCTGGCGGTTGCTAAACCATTCGATTAAGCTGCTGCCCTGACCTTGGACCCGTCGGTGGCGCATCCACCCTTGCCCTTGCAGGAGTTCTGTCCCTTGCAGCCGTTGTCGCCAGACTTGCAGCCGCCCTTGCCCTTACAGGAATTCTGGCCTTTACAGGCGTGCTTCTCGGGCTTGGGATCGTCGAAGCTGGAAGAGAACTGGCCCATGGCGCGGGTGATGCTGTTGGCGCCGGAATTGGCGGTGGTGGCGGAAACCGCGGTGCTGGCCCCGGTCAGCAGGCCGGACATGGCAGCGGTCATCAGCAGAGACTTCATCGTAGCTTTCGTCATTGGGTTTTCCCTTCAGATGGTTTGAGTTGCGTTGCTGGGTGATCGGCGCTGGGTTGCCGACCGTGATGCCCATTGGAGTCCATGGAACGGGGAAAGTTACAGTTGACTATGAATTTCTTATTCATTATTTATTTCATTCTTCTGTAACTTTCCGGGAGACAATCGCGTCTTCCTATTGGTGGGACAATTGAGTTTGTTGCGCAGGGCAGGGGCGTGAAATCAGCGACGGATCAAGGCGTGAAACAAACCGACGCAGACGCGGCGGCCGCAGCGCGGGAGGCCGGCATGATTGCCCGGATTCTGGCCGGTGAGCGCGAGTTGTTCCACGACCTCATTCGTCCCTACGAGCGCGGCCTCTATCTTGCCGCCTATGCGGTGGTTCAGCATGAAGCGGATGCCGAGGACATTGCGCAGGAGGCCGTGATCAAAGCTTATAAAGGCCTGAAGAATTTTCGCGGCGAAGCCCGGTTCAGCACCTGGCTGACGGCGATTACCTTGAACGAAGCGCGCAGCCGCTGGCGCAAGACCCATGGCGAGCCGCTCGATTTTCTCTCCGATTGCGAAGAGTCCGGCGGCGACTACACGCCTTCGGTGCTTGCCGACTGGCGCTACATTCCATCGCGGGAGTTGGAGCGGAAAGAGCTGCGGCAGACCCTGCGGGAGGCCATTGCAAGGCTGTCGCCTGAATACCGCGAAGTCCTCATCCTGCGCGACGTTCGCGGCATGAGCATCGCCGAAGCCGCCGCCGCAACAGGAGTCAACGAGAACCTGGTAAAGATCCGGCTCTTCCGCGCCCGGCTCTCCATGCAAAAGCTGCTGGCGCCGCGGTTGGCGCCCAGGCAGCGCGGCCTGATCGGCTGGCTCACCCGAAAAGCTGGTGGTCAATGACAATGGATTGCAAACACGTTTGGGAGCAGGTCTCCGACTACATCGACGGATCGGTGACCCCCGAGATGAAGCAAGCCATCGAGCGCCATCTCGCCAATTGCCGCAACTGCTCGGCCGTCGTCGACTCGACCCGCAACATTCTCGTGCTCGTCGGCGACGAGCGCACCTTCGAGGTGCCTGTCGGCTTTGCCCAGCGCCTGCACCACCGCCTGCAGGCTTCGATGGACGCGGCTGCTCCGGGCGCATAGGTTTTCTCCCGCTGCGGGTCCGCAGCGGCGGACCGCCCCCTGGCGGCAGCGCGAAGAGGGCGCGGCATGGGAAACGGGGCCTCGCAGCCCCGTTTTGATGGCGCCGGCCGTGAGCCTAGAAATCTTTTCGCAGGTCCATTCCTTTGTACATCCCGGCGACAAAATCTCCGTAGCCGTTGAACATCAGGGTGTCGCGCTTGAAGATCTCGCCGATGCGGCGTTCCCTCGCCTGGCTCCAGCGCGGGTGATCGACCTGCGGATTCACATTCGAATAAAAGCCGTACTCATTGGGAACGGCCTCATTCCAGGTGGTCACCGGCATCGTGTCCCGCAAGGTAATTCGCACAATCGACTTGGCGCTTTTGAAGCCGTATTTCCATGGCACCACCACCCGTACCGGCGCGCCGTTCTGGTTGGGTAAAGTTTCTCCGTACAGGCCCACCGTGAAAAGCGTGAGCGGGTTCATGGCCTCGTCCAGCCGCAGACCTTCGCGGTACGGCCAGTCGAGGACATCGCGCTGTTGCCCTGGCAGTTCACGGGGACGCATCACACTGGTGAAGGCAACGAATCTCGCTTTGGAGTTGGGTTCCGCTCGATCCAGCAGCAGCTTCAGAGGATAGCCGGTCCACGGAATCACCATCGACCACCCCTCCACGCAGCGATGGCGGTAGACGCGTTCTTCCAGCGGCGCCAGTTTGAGCAGGGAATCATAGTCGAGCGTCTGCGGCTTGTTGACCAACCCGTCAATCTGCACCGCCCAGGGCAGCGGATGAAAGCTCCCGGCGATCTTCGCCGGAGTTTCCTTGTCGCTGGAGAGCTCGTAAAAATTGTTGTAGTGGGTCACGTCCTGGTAGGGTGTCAACTTCTCGCCGGTGGTGCTGATGGGGCTCCGGGTGGCCGCAAGCCTGTTTCCGGCCAACGCGTGTACCGATGGCGAAAACAGTTCGGAAATCCGTCCCGCCGATAGCGCCACGGCCCCGGCTCCAGCCGCGGCAGCCAGGAACCTGCGGCGATCCAGGTAAAGCGATTTGGGCGTGATCTCCCAGGACTTGGGTTGATCCATGTTCCATTTCACGATTGTCACCCCCACTCCGGCCGTACCTGTCCTGCTGTGTTCGATCGGAAATCCGAGGAAAAGTTACAGTAAAAGTCCATGCGCCAGGCGTCCCGAGCGCCGGCGCCAAACACGCCGCGGGACGGCGCACCAGCCGGAAAAGAGACAGTGAAAACTTTCAGGAAGCGGGAAAGAGGCTCAGGACTTTTTCAACTCGACCAGAACCTGGCGGGCTATTTCTTTGAGGGTTTCAAACACGCCCTGGCCCTGGGACGCGATCGATTCGAACGTAGGTTCCTCGCGGCGGCGGAGCTGGCTTTTCATTTCGTCGGCGCTGAGCACGTTGGGAAGGTCGCGCTTGTTGAGTTGCAGCACGTAGGGGATCGTAACCAGGTCGTAGCCGTGTTCCTGGAGATTGTTGCTGAGATTTTCCAGCGCCTCAACGTTGGCGTCGGCGCGCTCGGCCTGTGAATCGGCCACGAACACCACCCCGTCCACGCCACGCAGAATAAGCTTGCGCGAGGCGTCGTAGAACACCTGGCCGGGAACGGTGTAGAGGTGAAAGCGAGTTTTAAAGCCGCGAATCGTGCCCAGATCAAGCGGGAGAAAATCAAAAAAGAGCGTGCGATCGGTTTCGGTCGCCAGTGAAATCATCTTGCCCTTTTGCTGCTCGCCCGTCTTGTCAAAGATGTGCTGTAAGTTGGTCGTCTTCCCGCCCAAACCGGGACCGTAGTAGACGATCTTACAGTTAATCTCGCGCGCCGCGAAATTAATAAAGCTCAATCAGTCCTCGACCGTGTCCTAGAACGGCGTCCGAACACCAGGGGCGCCGCAATCGGTCGCATCCGCCCAAGGGAAACAAGGCTGCGCAGGAAGTTCCGATTGCCGCCGCTGCCGCAATGCTGCGGACAGAGCAGATACTTGGGTTATATCACACCAGACGGGCCAACAACTTTGTAATGATTGCCAGCCTCCGGGTGAATGGGCATCAGTTCCGAATCAGGTTGCCGAACCAGAAGCCGAATTGCTTGCCCTCGTCGGCCTGCTCCATGGAATCCGCGCCCCAAATCCGGGGGGCACAGGGCGCGGGTTGAATCCATAAATCGAGTCCATTATTTCTGCGGCGCCGGATAGTAGCCTTCGCGCGCATACACCTTCAGGCTGGGGCCGTAGCCGCTGACGCGGACTTCGATCCTGCGGTAGGACGTGGAAGCGGTTGCCGAGGTGTTGTACACCAGGGTGTACTGGCTGCGCGCCTCTTCCATGGCGCTGCCGTAGGCGGTCTCCAGGGCGCGCGAATTAAATTCCTTGAAGATTTCACCCCCGGTGGCCGATGCGTATTTTGGCAGCAGGTTGTCGTAACCCTGGCGCCACAGGTGGATCTTGGCCACCTTGCTGTAGCCGGGAATGGCTTCGGCATCGATGGCTACGCCGTAAACGCTCACGTTGTTGGTCAGCAGCAACCTGGAGACGTCCTTGTAGCTGGCGTGCGAACCCGACTCGCGTCCGTCGGAGAGGATGAAGATGACCCGGCGGCGCGCTTTCTCACGGCGGCCCAGGTCGAGGGCGGCTTGCAGCAGCGCGTCGTTGAGCACGCTGGATGGCTCGGCGTCCTTGGGCGGCGCGTACTCAATCTGGTTGCGTTGCGTGCCCGGATCGAAGACGCGACCGTTGACCGAAGGCCCCACGGTCATGGGGTTATAGACGCCTGGCCCGGCACCGCCTCCATGAATCTGCTCGATGCGCGTCAGGGTATGCTCCGTGGTGTCGCCCAGGGCAGCCAGGTAGTCCTGCTGCTGCCTCACCGTGGTGCCATAGGTGTAGACCGCAAGCTCGTCGAACTGGCTGAACGAGCCGACCAGCGCGGCCAGGGTTTCCTTGATCTTGTGCAACACAATTTCCGGCATTCCAACATCGAGCACGATGGCGGCCGAGACCGGAAAGGGATCGCTGGTGAAGAAGCTGATCCGCTGCTTCACGCCGTCCTCATAGACGGAAAAATTCTCCGCCGTAAGTCCTGGAAAGAGCCGGCCCCTGGCATCCTTGACCGTAACCGGAACCGGCACGGCATTGACGTTGACGCGAATGATGCCGCTGGTTTCGTCGTACCCGCTGCTGGTGCTGTTGGCCGTGCGGTTGGACGGAACGATGCGGCCGGCGGGCGTGGACGCGGGTTCCGGATTGGCATCCTCGCCGGCAGCCGCCGTATCCGCGGAACTGGCCTCCCCCGTAGTTGGCTGGGTTTGTTCGGACGGGCTGACTGGCGTGGCCGTCAGCGGGGACTTGGGCGAAGGCGCATCCGGCAGCGATTGCTGCGCAGCGGGCTGGGGCTTGGCAGCCTCCGGCGGCCCCTGCTGTGCAAAACCAGCCAGGGAAAGCATGAATACAATTGAAAGCAAAGTTGCAAAACGCCATGGGCGCCGCATTTTGGAAATCCTCCGCGAAGAGCTGTCGCCGATTTCAGAATTGCTAAACCGCAAGTCTAAGTCAAATTCTGTGGCAGCCGCTAGACTCCCGCCAGCAACCAATCCTATAGTTTCGTAGGTAAGTACATACTAGACTACGGGCGGACGGTCGAGAAGCCATGCTCACTCTCAGGCAATCAAGAATACCCGCCATTTCACTCCTCGCACTTTGTTTGATGTCGTGGAGCGCCGCCCAGGCGCAACGCCCTCCCAGAGAGCCGCCCAAAGCGTCGAACGCGCCTGACGATAACGGCGATTACCTGCCCGAGGGGCCCAAGCTCCAGGACAAAACCACCCCCCAGGACCAACCCGTCGCCACCCTCAAGGTGAACGTACAGGTTGTGACCCTCTACTTCAACGTCAAAGACAAGCGCGGAGCCCTGATTCCGAATCTGAAAAAAGAGGATTTTCAGGTCAGCGAAGACGGGAAGCCACAGACAATCAAGTATTTCGCGGCCGAGTCCAACCAGCCCCTCACGCTCGGCCTGCTGATCGATACCAGCGGCAGCCAGACCCGTGTCCTGCCCATGGAACAGGAGGTAGGCGCCGCCTTTCTGCGTGACGTTCTGACCCCCAAAGACCTGGCCTTCCTGATCAATTTCGACATCTCCGTGAACCTTCTGCAGGACTACACCAGCGATGCTGTCCGGCTGCGGCACGCCCTGGAGCAGACCGAGATCAACGACGGAGGCGGCAGTGGCGCGGGCGGCATTGCCGGCGCGGGACAAGGCACCATTTCGGTCTCACGGCCCAAGGGAACGCTTCTCTATGACGCGGTATACCTCGCCTCCAGGGAGAAGTTGCAGAAGGAAACCGGGCGCAAGGCCCTGGTTCTGCTCACCGACGGAGGAGACCAGGGCAGCGACGAAACCCTGGCCAATGCGGTGGAGGCCGCCCAACGATCCGAGGTGATCGTTTACGTGATCATGATCGCCGACCGCGGCTTCAATTCCATGTACCTGGGCTCCGGAGCGGGGGCAATGCACAAGCTCACCGAGCAGACCGGCGGCCGCGTCATCGATGTCGGCAACAATCCCAAGAAACTGCGCGATGCCTTTGACCAGATTGGCGCCGAGTTGCGCAGCCAGTACATGGTCGGCTACACCCCGGCCAACACCGTCATGGACGGCAAGTATCGCAAGCTGGAATTGAAGACCGTGGACCCGGACCTCAAGGTACAGGCGCGCAAGGGCTATTTCGCTCCCAAAGAGTAAGCTTGCCGGCTACGGCTGACGCAGCGGCGCGTAGTATCCCTTGCGGGCGCGGAGCTTGACGTTCGACCGTTTGGGCGTGTCGATCGAGATCCCGCGGAAGCGTCCGTCCTGCACAAATCCCTGCGGCTTGTAGGCGATGACGTACTGGCTGCGAAGCTCGTCCTGGATTTCCGCAAAGGCGTCGGTAACCTCTTCCATCCGCAGCGGGAAAAACACCCGGCCGCCGGTAGCTTCGGCGTAGCGCATCAACACCTTGTCGCCCCTTCGGTCCTCGCCGGTGATGTTGGTGCTGATGACGTAGATGATGACCTCGGCGCGCAGGGCCGCTTCGATGGCTTCCTCGCGGGTATGCCGGCTCTGGTTGTCGTCGCCATCGCTGAGCAGGATGATGGCCCGCCGCGAAGGCCCGCGCACCGGAGCGTTGGCCAGCTTCTCGGAAGCTTGCAGCACCGCGTCGTGCAAGGCAGTGCCTCCGCCGGGACGCAGCACGCGCACCCCGCGGGCCAGCGCATCCGTGTTATCGGTGTAATCCTGGGTCAGGTCGGAGATTGAGTCGAAGCCGATCACGAACGCCTGGTCCGATTTCGGGCGCACGATCTGGTGGAGAAATTCGACGGCCGCATCCTGTTCGAAGCGGAAGCGGTCGCGAATCGAGTTGCTGGCGTCGATCAGCAACCCCACCCGCAGCGGCAATCCGGTTTCGCTTTCAAAGGCTTCAATGCGAAGTGGCGGCTGGCCCTGGTCGAGCAGGCGTATGTCTTCCTTTTTTAGATCCTTGATGAAGCGGCCGTGCTTGTCGGTTGCGGTGAAGATCAGGTCCACCAGATCGACGTCCACCCCGATCCGGTACTCACCGCTCTGGGCACCCTCCGCTGGCTGCCCGCCTGGGAACTGCGGCTGCCGGGCGGCGGCATCGCCCGCAACCGGCGCAACCGAATCAACGCCGGAACTGGGACGCTCCGCAGCAGCGCCCGCCCCCGCGGCCTCTGCGGAACCATTCACTGGCGGCAGCGTCGTTAGCTGCGCTGCATCTCCTGGCGTGCCACGCGTAACGGGCGCGTTCTGTACCGGCTTTTGCGGCGGCTGGGCCGGTGCGCCCGGAAAGCGTGGCTGCGTTGCCGAAGGAGCCGACGGTAGATCCTGCGAATTCTGTGCCAAAGCCGCCGAGGTTAGCAACAACGCGGCCAGCAGGGCTGGTACCAGCTTGATCATCTTCCAAGTGTATAACGGGGACGCAACAGTCTGACTGCCCCAGTGCGGCCCGCGCCGGAGGACGCGCCATCCATCAGGCAAGCGCTTCGGCCGACCGCCGCAGCTTCTCCAGAAACGACTGCAGATCCTCGGGCAGCCCGGCGTCGAACTCCACCGCCTTTCCGCTCTTCGGGTGGATGAAGTTCAGGTGCGCGGCATGGAGAAAATTGCGCGCCAGTGACAAGGTGGCCGCGCTCTCGCCGTGGGCCCGCGCTTTCTTGGCCTCCGTGCGCGAGCTGATCGCATTTCCCTGGCGTTCGCGGGACAGGGTGTTGGGCAGCAGAATCTGCGGCGCGCCATACAAAGTGTCGCCGACGATCGGGTGCCCGATCGACGACATGTGCACGCGGATCTGGTGGGTGCGCCCGGTTTCGATCCGCACCTCAACCAGCGCGAAGCGGCCGTAGGGAGTCAGCAGCCGCTCGATGACCTTGTAGTGCGAAACCGCCGCGCGCGGCTCAATGCCGGCGACGCTCATCCGGGTGCGGTTGTGCGGATCGCGCCCAATGGGATCGTCCACCGTTCCCTCGTCCGTCTTGGGCCAGTTGTGAACCAGCGCAAGGTAGGTCTTGTGCACCTGCCGCGATGAAAATTGCTCCACCAGCTTGCGGTGTGCAACATCGTTCTTGGCCACCACCATCAACCCGCTGGTGTCCTTGTCCAGACGATGCACGATGCCAGGGCGCAATTCGCCGCCGATATCGCTGAGGCGGTTAAAGCGGAAGAGGAGAGCATTCACCAGGGTTCCATGATTGCGTGCATCCTCGGCGCTTCCTGAGCTGGCGTGCACCACCATGCCTGCCGGCTTGTTGACCACCGCAAGCTCCTTGTCCTCAAACACCACCGCTACCGGAATGTCCTCGGGAAATGCCTTGAGCGGAGCCGGGGCGACGCTGCCGATGACTTCGATCTGCTCGCTGCCCTTGAGCTTCAGCGAAGCCTTGGCCGGGCGTTCATTGACCAGCACCTTTCCCTGCTCCACCAGTTGCTGAACCCGCACCCGGCTGACGTCCGCAATGTGGGCGACAAGGTAATGGTCCAGGCGCAGACCGGCATCTTCCTCCGCCGCGTGGAAGACGGTGGGGGCATCCGCTTCTCCGCTCGCGGAGACTTCCGCGACGATTTCTTCAAGGTCGATCGGCTCGGGCTGGATCGCGGTTTGCGTCGGAGGAACAACTTTGCGTGCCATCCTATCGAGGATAGCAGGTAAGCGCCGGTCGAACATTCGCCACTGGACGGCCCCCGCCTGTGCCAAGCCGATGCCCGCGCCAAAAGCCTGGGGGATGCAATCGCAGGCAGGGTAACGTTTTTGCCAACCCGCGCCGATATAGGATGAGTCCGCTACCGGCGTTCTCCTATGGCCGCAATCAGACTACTTCCCGCTCCGGCCGACATGCCGCTCACCGCAGACGTGAGCAGTCAGCCCACAAGTCTGGCAATCACCGCCAACTCCTCGCTCGCCACCAGACCAAGCCGGCAAAGCGACAGCGCCTCCCTCAAGGATGGTTATCTCTGGTCGGTCTCCGCTGGCGAGGATGGCTCGTTCCACTTTTACGCGGTGCCCCGGAAAAATGCCGCAACCCTTGCCTTCAGCCAGTGGCAAGACAGTTGGCCGCCGCAATCATCCACCGCCTCCTGGGAGACGATGCAGACGCGCAGTGCGGCGGCCCAATACGCGTTCTGTGCGAGCATGTCCTCACCCGCAAACTGGCATTCCCTGGATGTTTACGCCTAGCCGTCAAACCCGTGAGGCCGTCGCTGCTCCCGTCTTGGAAGCACCCACCGCCTGGGTGTCCAGGGAGCGCAGCGGGGTGCGGCGAAGATAGATCAGGAAGCCGCCAGCCACCAGTCCGAGGGCAATCAACTGGGTGCCGGTCATCAGTCCGCCCAGCACCTCGCCGCGGCCCGGATCGCCACGGAAGAATTCAAAAATAAAGCGCTCAATGCCATAGACAATCATGAACAGACCGATGGCCTGGCCCTCAAACTTCTTGCGCTTGCACAGCCAGTAGAGCAGAGCAAAATTGATGAACTCAGCCACCGATTCATAGAGCTGGGTCGGATGCAAAGGCCGGTTCAGCGGTGTTCCCTGGAAGTCTCCGGCCCATTGATTGTGAAACGTGATCGCCCACGGCACATGCGTTTCGCGGCCATAGCAGCATCCCGCCGCCAGGCAGCCAAGCCGTCCAATGGCGTGGCCCAGCGCAACTCCCGGGGCAAAAACATCGGCGGCGGAGAGAAATGGAATCTTCTTGCTGCGCCCATACCACCAGACGCTGACAATCGCCAGCACCAGCCCGCCGGAAAAAACTCCGCCGGATTGCAACGTCTCCAGGCTCAGAATCCGGCCCGGCTCGGCCAGGTATTCGCGCCAGTCCACCAGCAGCATCAGCAACTTGGCGCCAAGGATTCCGCTAAACGCAGCGATGGCTCCCATATTCCACATCTGGTCGGGATCAAGGCCGCGGAACCGTGCCAGCCGGAAAACCACGGAAAGACCGCAGACCATGCCGAGTGCGGCGAGGAAGCCGTAGGTGGGCAGTGCAAAGGAGCCTATATGGAACAAATGTGGGAACACCTCTCTATTGTAGATGGAGAGGCGCGCAAGCGGAACGCCGCTGAGGGCAGGGAACGTAAAAGCGACGGTGTGAGAAGCCGTGCGGAAAAATCAACGGCACCGGCCCGCGTGGCCGTGTGAGGTGGAGGTGCTGTGAACCCGATTCACCAAGTGGGCGCCCTCCGTGGTCCTTCAGGCCGATCCAGCTGGGGATCAGCACACCAGACCAATTGTCGAGTCGGGCACCCGATATAGAATTATCGGTTCGCAGTGGTGTACCACCCCATCACTAACTTTGCAGGCCGGCACCGTAGCGAGTTACATGCTATGAGAGAGCAGCCGGTAGCGCAAGACGTGGGGCGCGAAATGTTGGCAATTGGCGTGCCTCAGCGGAAGCGCCGGCACAACCTCCGGCGGGCGATGTACGATCCTCGCCCATGGAGTATTTTTGTTTCGCGATTTCCCCTGCCTGCTCAGCTTCCCTCACGTCATGCCGCCGGCGGGGCGCCATCGGTCTTACCCGTTCAGGCTCGGAGCCGGCACTGGGAAGTTGAACAACCTGGCGGCGTTCTCGGAAAGATAGGCGCGCCGCGCTGCCGGACTCAGTGCCAGCCCTTGCGCCACCTCCACCGAGGAAGGCCAGCCACTGGCGGACGAGCGGAACAGAGCGCGCTCGCGCCCGTGCAACTCGACATACTCGCGCAGCACCTGGTCTGTCTGCAACTCCTCCGGGGAGAGCAGAAACGCGACGCGCGGAAAGCGTTGCATCAGCCGCAGGATGCTCGCCGTATCGATCCGCGGCGGCAGCGCCAGCAGAATGTCAAGCTCGGGAAAATCCGCGGCTACGACCTCTATCTGCGGGCGGTGGTGCGCCCAGCGCTGACGGTTCGCAAAGTCCAGAACCACCGGCGATCGCAGCATGGCGCAGAGTCCGTAGAGCGGATACATGCGCGGCGCGTCCAACCCGGAAACACAGCACTCGGCCTGGGCATAGGCGCCCGCCAGTCCGCGTGCGTTGACCGCTTCAACGATCCAGCGCAGACTCTCTCCAATGCGCAACGGGTCGTAGGCGGCAAGCCCGCGTAACTGCTTTGGATTTCGTGCGACCGCGTTCACAATTTCGTAGGTTCTGCGGTCCGCGCAGTTCCATTGGTGCTGGCATTCCGCACAGCAACCGTGTGCCAGCACGGCGCCGGCGATTCCGCTGGCGTGCATCCGCGGAGCAAGGTCCTCGGTGAACGGAACACAGTCGGAAACCTGCGCGATGCCACCCTTTTTGGGGATGCAGAAAAACGCATCGATGATTGCCGTGTATGCCATGGCACACTCCTGGACGACGCCAACAGCCTAGTGGCTCCGTCCTGCAAATTGCAGTGACAGGGGTCACCGGGCTGGGCCAGCCGCCACGGTCGCCTCTGGACGCCATTCATCCTGCGCTTGCTATTTGTGGTAGTGCGTTCTCGTTATTTGTCGTAGTGCAGCAATGAGAACACCTCGTAGGGCGCAAGCCGCTTGCGCCCATTCAGGAAGTCCAGTTCCACCACGAAACAGAGTCCGCAGATATCGGCTCCGAGCTTGGTCGCCAGTTTGGCGGTTGCCTCGGCCGTGCCGCCCGTCGCCAACAGGTCGTCCACGATCAACACCCGCTGTCCGGGCTGGATCGCGTCCCTATGAATTTCCAGCGTATCGGTGCCGTACTCCAGATCGTAGGTGTAGCTTACCGTCTGGAAAGGCAGCTTCTTCGGCTTGCGTACCGGTATGAATCCGGCGTTGAGACGATAAGCCATGGCAGGGCCAAAGATGAAGCCGCGCGCCTCCATGCCCAGCACCAGGTCCACGTTCCTGTCCAGGTAGGGCGAGGTCATGAAGTCCACGACGCGGGCAAACCCGGCGCGGTCCTTGATCAGGGTGGTGATGTCGTAGAACAGGATCCCAGGTTTGGGATAATCGGGAATCTCGCGGATCAGCCGCTTCAGATCCTCGGGAGCGGTAAGGGTCAGGGACAAGGGAATCACCTGGATTCTTCAATTTGAAATGTTTTGTATCCGCTGAACGGCGCTGCGTCATCCACTTCGACCCGGTCGATGCGGGCGGCGCGCGGTCCCGCCTTCAGCCGGTCGTAAAGCGAGCCCAACTGCGCCTTCGTTCCCGAGGCCATCACTTCCACCGCACCGTCGTCGCGATTGCGCACCCATCCGCCAACTCCGATCAGCCGCGCCTCGCGCTCCACAAACCAGCGGAAGCCCACGCCCTGCACGCGGCCCGTCACCATGTATCGGCGGAAGATTGGAGTGGAAACCATCGCCATCCTCAAACCATCAAATCTTCAAATAAAGATGCGCGCCGTTTGCCCTGGCGCGCCACCCCAAAAACTTCAGGCGCGGGAGAGATAGACGCCTTCGGCGGTATCCACGCGGATTTTGTCGCCCTGGTTGACGAACGGTGGCACCTGCACGATCAATCCAGTCTCGGTAGTAGCCGGCTTGGTCACCGAGGAAGCGGTTGCCGACTTCAGTCCCGGCTCGGTCTCCAGCACCGTCAGCTCGACCGTTTGCGGCAGGTCCACGCCCACCGGTTTGTCGTCGAAGAACTCCACGGTCACCTGCAGATTCGGCGTCAGGTAGTCCACCGCGTCGCCCAGCACGTCGCGGTTCAGCGCCGTCTGCTCGTAGTTTGTAATGTCCATGAAAAAATAATTGTCGCCGTCGTTGTACAGGTACTCCATCTTGTTTTCGTCGACCACGATCTTGTCGATCGCGTCGCCGGAACGGAAACGGTGCTCGAACATTGCACCGCTGCGCAGGTTGCGCAACTTCGCTTGGATGAAGGCCCTCAGGTTGCCCGGGGTGCGGTGCTCCACGCTGAACACCGAATGCAACTCGTTGTTGTGCTTGATAATCATGCCGGGACGCATTTGAGTGGCAAGAATCGCCATGATGGATGGTGCTCCAATCTTTTCTGCTGAAAAATCCCGGTCTCGGGCGGACGATGCCATCCCCGCAGGCGGGTCGTGCCCCGGCCAGGGAACCCGGCCAGGACGAACAATCAATTTTACCCCGCCCACCTCAAGTTTGGGAACGACGGAACTTTGTCCGGTGAGTCCGTCGATCGCCAGCCGGGATTTCGCAACCGCTTTTATTTCTTCCCGCTCGATCCAAATCCCCCGTCCTTGCGGCTGCTCCCGGCCAGCTCTTCCACCACTTCCACCGGCGTCGTCAGCACGGGATAGGGAATCAGGTTCACCAACTTGTCGCCGGCGTGGATCTCCGCCGCCCGCTGGCCAAGATTTTCCATCAATACCCGTATCTCGCCGCGATAGCCGGCGTCGATCACCCCGCCGGTCGAAGTCAGCCGCCGCGCCGCCATTGAGGATTTATCGCGCAGCAGTGCCCCCAGCGGCTCACCCGTTGCGGTCGTCAGCTCAATGGCGATCCCGGTCGGCACCGTGGCGTTTCCGCCCGGCGCGATGGTTACGCTTGCGCTGGCATAGAGGTCGTAGCCAAGGTCTTCGCCCGGATGTGCAATGGTTGGCGCCTTGGCCGCCGCGGAGAGCAGTTTCACTTTCAGCATGGGCTGAATATATCAGCCCAGCCGGTCAAACCTTGAAACCTTGAAACTTTGAAACCTTATAATTGCAACTTATGTCCTCTTTCCTTCCTGTCAACGAGCAAATGGCCTACCTTCGCAAAGGTGCGGTCGAAATCATCCGTGAGAGCGATCTCCGCGAGCGCCTTGAAAAATCATTGACCACCGGCAAGCCGCTGCGCATCAAGGCCGGATTCGATCCCACCGCGCCCGACCTGCACTTGGGACACACCGTGCTCATCCGCAAGCTCAAGCACTTCCAGGATATGGGTCATACCGTCATCTTTCTCATCGGCGACGGCACCGGCCTCATTGGCGACCCCACGGGCCGCAACGCCACCCGTCCGCCGCTGACCCGCGAGCAACTCGACGCCAACGCCGAAACCTACAAGGCGCAGGTCTTCAAAATTCTCGACCGCAACAAAACCGAAATCCGCTACAACACCGAGTGGTTGCTCAAACTCGGCTACGAGGGCTTCATCCGCCTCACCGCCAAGTTCACCGTCTCGCAGATGCTCGAGCGCGAGGACTTCAGCAAACGCTTCCAGGAAGAAAAGCCCATCAGCGTTCACGAACTGCTCTACCCCATGATGCAGGGCTACGACTCGGTCATTCTTGAAAGCGATGTCGAATTGGGCGGAACCGATCAGAAATTCAACCTGCTGATGGGACGCAAGCTCCAGCAGGATTACGGTTTCCCGCCGCAGATCGTGCTCACCATGCCGCTGCTGGAAGGTCTGGACGGCGAGCGCAAAATGTCGAAGTCCTACGGCAACTACGTCGGCATCACCGAATCCGCGCAGGAAATGTTCGGCAAGCTCATGTCGATCAGCGACGCCCTGATGTGGCGCTACTACGAACTGCTCACCGACCTCACCTCGCCCGAAATCGAGCAACTCCAGGCTGACGTGGCCGCCGCCGCCCTGCATCCCATGCGCGCCAAAAAAGATCTGGCCAAACGCATCATCGCCGACTTCCACTCCGCCGCCGAAGCCGAAGCCGCCGAGCAAAACTGGGCCCGCCAATTCCAGAAGGGCGAGGTTCCAGAGAACCTGGAGCGTGTGGCGATTGCCGCCGCCGAGGTAGCCTCCCAGAATCCAGCGGTCGGAGGCTCGACTGCTTTAAAAGCAGACGAGGTTCGCCCCCAGATTCGAGAGCTTGAAGGTCCAATTGCTGAGCTGAAAGGCCCGCTCGATACTTTATTTCGACTCGACAAGATACTTTTTCGAGCAGGGATGGCCGATTCCAACGCCGATGCGCAGCGCAAAATCAAGGCTGGTTCAGTCGAGGTTGGCGGCGAAATTCACAAGGAATCTTCCATCGTGCTGAAGCCGCATACGGAGTATGTCATCCGCGTCGGCCGTAAGATGAAGAAGGTTCGTCTCAGTTAACGCATCGCTGCGGGCGGAGGCGATCAAAACCTCCGTTTAGATTTGTAAAAACGATTCCGCACGGGCGCAGCATCATCATTGCTCGATTGGCAGCTAGGTAGGACAATACAAGTCCTCACTTGCTTTGTTAGGAAAACAGACATGCCTCTGCGCCAAAGATCGTTTTTTCTAGCGCTTATGTTGACCCTGCTTTTTCCGCTTTGTTCGCTCTGCCAAGCGCAAACACTCGATGAATTGAAACTGCGCGCGAAAGCTGGAGATGCTGACGCAATGCACACCATTGGCGTTAGATTCTGGCTCGGCGAGCCAGCCGAGCTGGAGTGTGCCCCAGTGGAGTGCTCCACACCCTTTGCAGGAAAAGACCGCAATTATGCGGAAGCTATGCACTGGTTTCAGCTCGCTGCGGACAAGGGCAACGACGAGGCCATGAACGACATTGCCAACATGTATGAGAGCGGCTTGGGTGTGACTAGAAATTATGACAAGTCGCTGTACTGGCGGCGGCTCGCTGCCGAAAAAGGAAACAGCGCTGCCATGTTCGGCATCGGTTCGATGTATGTCGATGGTCTGGGGGTAAAGCAAGACTACACGGAGGCGATGCGTTGGTATCGAAAAGCAGCGGACGCGGGCAACGATATTGCGTTTGGTTTTCTTGGCCGCGGGTACGAGCACGGGTATGGGGTGAAAGCCAATCTCCCCATTGCGGCATATTGGTATATCAAGTACGCCAACAGTTCATCTGGTGCAAGGGATTCGTCCGCAAAGGCTGACCTGGCCAGGCTGAGAAAGCGTGGCGTAGTTCCGGCAAAATCGGGTGATCTTCCCGAGGGCGCAGCAGAAAATCATCCGAGCTCCCCTGACAAAAAGTAGGGGCGTACGGGACTAATCAAGGACTATCGCGTAGTACCTGAAATTGTGGCGAGGAGCAGTCAACAATTTAGCCAGCAGCTTCCTTTGGTTCAAATCCGACATCGACCTTGTATCGACCGGCTTGCAATGCGGCCTCAATGGCGGCCTCCGCACTCGGGAACGTCTCTTTCAAATTGAAAGGAGTGACTAGGACGCTCTTGCCATCCGGTTGCGTAACATAAACTTCCGCCATGTAGCCTTGGCCGTCCGTCCGCTCGTGGGCGCGAGCATCAAGTGAGCATTTCTTGTAATTCGCAATCTTCTGCATCTCGGCCTCAATTACAACCGGATTATACGCCCGGTGCCCCACATCTGCCGCAGTTAGCAGATGTAGGCCTTCTGCTCTTGCCCCTGCTTTTGCACCCGACCTCGCGGTCGCCTCGATTTATACTATTCCCATGTTCGCCCGCAAAATCCGCGTCGAGTACGACAACGCCGGAACCCTCACCGCCGCGCCTCTCAAGTGGCTCGACAATTTTGCCATGCGCAACTTCACCAACGATGCGATCTTTGACGACACTCTTCCCGTCGCCGACGGCCTCATCGAAATCGGCTCGCGCGTGCCCATCGATCTACTCCAGGACCGTCTCATCGACTGGTTTCGCCGCAAAGGCTATCTCGTCCCCAGCGGCACGCTCCACCTCACCGAGCTTTAGGCTCCTGTCCGTATAATCAACACGGTCTGCCATGCACGAACCAAGAGCCTTGTCCGAGCCATCCGGCGCGCTTCGACCCACGCTTTGCGTGGTGCTGGTCGTGCTCGTCTGGCTTGCCCTCTACGTTCCCGGCATCTGGAGCCCGCCGCTGCTCGACGATGCCGACTCCGTGCACGCCGAGGCGGCGCGCGAGATGATGCTCCGCCACGACTGGTCCACCCTCTATGTCAACGGCCTGCGCTACCTGGAAAAAGCGCCGCTGCTCTACTGGGGCATGGCTGCCAGCTATGAACTCTTCGGCCCAACCGATTGGGCGGCGCGCCTGCCGCTGGCGTTCGCCATGCTTGCCCTCCTGCTGGCCACCTTTGCCATCGGCAATTTTCACTTCGACGCCATCGCCGGGCTTTACGCCGCGCTTGCCCTTGGGCTCTCTTTTGGCCCGTACCTCTACACCCGCATCCTGATTCCCGACATCCTCGTCGCGCTCTGGCTCACCCTGGGTCTGCACTGTTTTCTGCTGACCCTTGGGCAGCCGCGTCCATCGCTTGCCGCCTGCTGGGGGCTGGCCGCCACCACCGCCCTCAACGTGCTCACCAAGGGACTGATCGGCGTCGTCTTTCCAGCCGTGATCCTTGTTGCTTATCTGCTGCTCACCCGCAATCTGCGTCATCTGCTGCGTATGAGGCTCGTCTCCAGCCTGGCAGTCTTCCTCGCCCTGGCCGCACCCTGGCACATCGTCGCCGGATTGCGCAATCCGGCCGCCGGCGAGGCCAAAGGCTTCTTCTGGTTTTATTTTGTCAACGAACATTTTCTGCGTTACATCAACCGGCGCTTTCCGCGCGACTATGACACGGTGCCGTTGCTGCTCTTCTGGGCCCTGGCGTTTCTGTTTCTCCTGCCGTGGTCGGCCTTTGCCTTCAAGGCGCTGGCCTCGGTGCCCCGCAACTGGCGCCAGTGGAACTCGCTGGACCGCCGCGGACGAGCCCTGCTGCTGTGGGCCATCACCATCCTGGCCGTCCTCGGATTCTTCAGCTTCAGCAGCCGCCAGGAGTACTACGTGCTTCCGGTGTTGCCGGCGTTCGCTCTCATCCTCGGCGCCTGGCTCAGCCAGGAGCAGCGCTCGCCCGCGGATTCGCCCCTGCGTCGTGCCGGCCAGCGCATTGCCTTGGCCAGCTTTGCAGTTGCCCTGCCGGCAGCGCTGGCCGCGTGGGGCCTGCTCTGGTTCTCCCAGCGCGTACCGCCCCACAGCGAACTGGCCGACCTGTTGACCCGCAACCCGTCCGAGTACGCGCTTTCCTTCGGACACATCTTCGACCTCACGCCGCGCGCCACCGGACTGTTTCGCCCGGAACTCCTGCTGATCGGCGCGGCGTTTCTTTTTGGAACGCTGGCCGGTTGGGTGTTGCGGCGGCGCAACCGTGCCGGGGCGGCCAACGCCGCGCTGGCGCTGATGATGTTAATCTCTCTGCAGTGTGTTCACGCGGCCCTGGTTACATTTTCCCCGGTGCTGTCCTCGCGCGCGCTGTCCGATGCGCTGGCGGGGGTGTACCGCGCCGGCGACGTGATCGTCGTCAATGGCGCCTATGAGGATGCATCGACTTTGAATTTTTACGGACATCTGCCGCTGCACGTGTTGAATTCGCGCGAAAATGGAAACCTTTACTACGGTTCGCTGTTTCCAGATGCGCCGGCGGTCTTTGAGAACGATGCATCGCTGGACCGCCTCTGGCAGGGTACAGGACGCGTTTTTCTGTTTACCGCACAGGACCAGATTCCCGCTTTGCTGCAACGGATCGGCTACCAGAGCATCGCCCACAGCGGCGGCAAATTGATTCTGGCAAATCATTCATGACGCACCTGGGAATCATGTACGCAGGAATCATGCACGCAGCGGTTTGCACTATGACGTTCGGGCTGTTGACCACCGTCCCGGCTACCGGGCTCTGGCGGGCTCTGCTCGCCCTGGCGCTGCTCGGTACGGTTTCCTCCACCGTCTTTCTCGGATTAGTGCTGGTGGCGGCCGTGCGTAATCTGCGCCTGGCCAGGACGCAGTCCCAGATTTTGTCCGCCGTGCCGCCCGTCGCGCTTCCGGCGGTCAGCGTCTTCAAGCCGCTGCACGGCGCCGAGCCGCGCCTGGAAGAGAACTTGGAAAGCCTGTTCCTCCAGGACTACCCGCTGTTTGAGATTGTCTTCGGATGCCGCAGCGCGGGCGATCCCGCGCTTGCCGTGGTGGATCGTCTGCGCGCCCGCCATCCCCTGGTTGCCGCGCGCGTCGTGCTCTCCGGAGACCCACCGTGGCCCAGCGCCAAGGTCTGGTCGCTGGACAAAATGATTGCCACCTCGGGCAACGATTTCCTCGTCATCAGTGATAGCGACATACTGGTCGGCCCTGACTTCCTGCGCAACGTCATCCTCCCTCTGCTGCAGCCGGAAAACGGACTTGTGACCTGCCTCTATCAGGGCATTCCCGCGTCGGGCTTCTGGTCCGGCCTGGAAGCTCTTGGCATGTCCGTCGAGATGCCCGCCGGCGTCATCACCGCGGACCTGCTGGAGGGCATGCAGTTCGCCCTGGGTTCGGTAATGGCCGTGCGCCGCGATGCCCTGGAAAAGTGCGGTGGCATCGCCTCCACGTCGCAGTACTACGCCGATGACTTTGTCCTCGGCAACCGCGTCCATGCCGCTGGATACAAGGTCGTGCTTTCGCATTATCGCGTCGGCCACGTACTCAGTATCCAGTCCTTCCGCAAGACCTTCGCCACCCAGTTGCGCTGGATGCAGAGCACCCGCTATTCGCGGCCCAAGGGACACCTCGGCAGCGGCCTCACCTACGCTGTTCCCTTCGGAGTGTTGGGCCTGGTGGCCGCCGCCGCGCTTAGCCAACCCATTCTCGGCGCCGCCCTGCTGGCATGGAGCCTGCTCAATCGCATTGTCCTGGCGGCCGCGGTCGGCTACGGCGTCATCGGCGATCGCCGCGCCCTCGCCTTCTGCTGGCTCTATCCCTTGCGCGATCTGTTGGGTTTTGCAATCTGGGTCGCCAGCTACTGCGGCGGCAGCAGCTTCCGCTGGCGCGGCGAACTTTACCGCTTCACCACCGGCGGCAGGATCATCTCCGTCAAGCGCACCACCGTCGCGCAGCCCGATTAAAGCCATTTGCATTCCGCTGGTGGCCCACATTCGCCCGTTGTTGGCGAATGTGGGATCGAACCTACGCCCTCTTCAGCCGCCCATCCTTCAGATGAAACCTTTCCCCGCGCCACACAATCGTGTCGCCGCCAAAGCTGGCGAACCAGATCGCCACTCCCACCAAATCGCGCGCCGGAATCAGCCACAGATCCCGTAGCGTCTGGCGGTCAGCGAGGATCGGCCCGCACAGCACGTAGGCTGAGGCAAAGCGCGCCGCCGCCACCGCCGCCAGCAGCCCCAGCGACCACCCCGCTCCACCCGCGCACAGCGCCGCCGCCATCGCCCACGGCAAGCCGAACGTCAGTAGCACTCCGAGGTAGCCGCGCTTGCGCAGATCGCGCACCGTGCGCGCCCAGCGCAACTGGTGCTCGAACATGGCCCGGAAGTTGTACTCCGCCAGAAAGGTTTCCACCACCACGTCAGAGAGCACCACCTCGTAGCCCGCCTCCCAGATCATCCGTCCCAGTTCGTGATCGTCGGCCAGATGGTCCAGCAGTTTCTCCAGGCCGCCGATAGCCTCGGCCGCCACACGCGGAAACGCCAGCGTCGAACCCAGCCCGAAGCGCAGCCCGCCCTCCAGTTCCACCGCGCACAGAACCCCTCCGGCGAAGTCCGTCGCAATCCCGACGGCCTCCATGCGCGAAGCGAGACTGCGTCCGGCCTCGGCCCGGTACAGTGCGGTCACCAGTCCAACCCGCGCATCCTCCATCGGCGCAACAATCCGCCGCAGGTAATCGCGCTCCACGCGGATGTCGCTGTCATTGATGACGATGTGGCTGTACTTTGCCGCGCGCATCATTTGCAGCAGACTGCTCACCTTGCGATTGCTACCGAGCACTTCCGGGCAGACCATGAGCCGGATGTCGCGCCCGGGAAACTCGGTGCGCAGGCGTTCCACCTCCACCACCGCCGTGTCGCTGGCGTCATTGACGCCGAAGATGATTTCATACTGCTCGTACTCCTGCATGCAGTGCGAGCGGAAGCTCTCATACATCTGCCGGTCGCTGCCGTGGAGTGGTTTCAGAATGCTGACCGGGGGCGTGTGGGCCCGCGCAGGCTCCAGCCCTCCCCGGCGCCTCTGCCGCAGGAAGCGCCACTCACTCCACAGGGAAAGCGCCAGGTACCCCAGCCCGCACAGGGACAGCAGCGCGAACCCATACGCGGCGGAATGGATGACAATTTTCAGCATGGCTGCCGCATAGAGCTTAGCGGAAGTAGGCCGCGGCCCGAAAGTGCCGTGCCCGGAATCTTCTTGCTGTTCGCCGCCCCAGGATTTCAGGCATACTCAACAGGCACACTCAAAAGCAATCAAGGAGGATCTCAGTTGTACACGAAACCTCTTCATTGGAGCATGGTCGCCGTTATTGTATTGCTCGCCTGCGGCGCGGCGTTTTACGGCCGCCGGGTTGGCGAGGGACGCAGGGCTTTTGTGCGCCTGGGTTGTCCCTCCTGCCACATAGCCGGGGGTGCGCCCTCGCTGGAACACGTGGCACGCAAGTACGATCGCCAAACTTTTGTGGCTTGGGTCAGCGATCCCGAGACGGTCTACACCCGCCTGGGACGCAAGCCGCTGAACCCCGGATACTTGCCCATGCCGCGTCTGCCAGCCTCCCATCACGATGTCGAGGCTATTTCCTGGTTTCTTTCGGCCCAGCGTTAGAGTCCGTACGCCGTGTACCCAACCGCAAGCCATCGCCCAAGCTAAGGAGAGGACGTGTTTTCAAAGGTGAAATGGCTGTTTCTGTTGGCAGTGGCCGGTTTTGCTCTCTGGTCTGCCTACCACGTCTATCAGTTGGAGCTCGGCAAGAGAACCTTTGTCCGCCTCGGATGCGCCAGTTGCCATTTCTCCGGCGGCGGGCCCAACCTCAGCCGCATCCTGCCGGACTATGACGAGAAAACGGTCGAGGATTTCATCCGCGATCCTGAAGCCGTCTACCGCAGACTCGGCCGCAAGCCGCTCAATCCCGGATTCGGCATCATGCACCGGGTCAAAACCACCGACGGCGAAGTCCAGGCCATGGCAAAATATCTGAAGAGCTGGTAGCAGGCGGAGGGGACCGGCAATGTTGGCAACGCGCATCAGGTCACGGCTGCTTGCCGGGTTGGCGGCATCGCTTCTACTCTGCGCGTCCGTCTGGGCGCAACAGCCGCCCAAGCCTCCGGTCATCTCGGCGCACGCGCGCCTCATGGCCGCCCGCCGCATCTTCATCGAGCACGCCGGCGGACGCCTTCCCAATGATGTCATCGGCGACGCCTTCCAGGGCTGGGGCCGCTTCCAGTTGGTCGGCGACCCAGGGCAAGCAGACCTCATCGTTTCCATCCTCGCTCCGGTCTCTGACGCCGGCGTGAGTGTCGGCCCCGGCAGCGGCCGCCGCGGCGCGGCAGCCGCCAGCGCGGCGGCCACAGAGATAATCCTCCAGGTTCTCGATGCCCATGATCGCGTCGTCCTGTGGAGCGGACGCCAGCAGCCCAAGTCCTCCATGAAAGAAAAGCAGCGCGAGGACAACACGGTGGACGCCTCGCTGCGCCTCTTCCGCAGCTTCCGCGACGCCATCGAGCCGGAGTCCGCGCCCTAGTCCACACCGGCTTTTGCACTTCCGTCCACAAGCTTTCTGCGATGTTCACAGGCTTTCCACAGCGCCCGCGCCGTTTTCCCACCCAACCCGGCTCCACCTGTTGCACTCTTTTCAGTAACGCAACCGTGCATCGTACGCTGCGTGGGGCTTCCCGGCTCGGGAGGCGGCGAAAGGCATTGCAGAATCCAGCGGGCAGGCGGCTTCCAGGTTTGCGGTGACGCAAGCTCTGCCATCGCCACGGCGCGAGCGATCGCAGCCGGCGACGAGCGCCCGCGGCCGGAGCGGCATCAGTTGCCGCGTACCCGGCTGCGAAGCGCGGCAGAGGAATCTGTTCATCAGCCGGGTGTTGCATTGCTCCTTGGCAACAGGGTCGCCGCCCAACAGCCGGAAGGGGAGCTGGACGCGATCCTCCGCCAATGGACCAAGGTCCGCGGAGTCTAATCGTCAGGCGTGGGTGGCCGGAGCGGCATCAATTGCCGCGTACCCGGCTGCAAAGCGTGGTCCAGGCTCCCAGGTTTCCGCATGGCGGCGGAACCCGGCCAGCACCAGCGGTGCCGTGTACGGTTGAAGGCCCGGAGAGGCGGCTGGCTTCTCCGGGCCTCATTTTCGCAGGCAATTTTCTTGCGCCTTTGGCTGGAATCGCTTACCCCGGTTGCAGCAGAATTTTCGCAGCCTCCACGGCCCGCGCAGTTGCCGTCAGGGACCGCACGCAATACCATCGCAACAGGGTTTCGCAACCTGCTCTGCATGTGCGCGGTGCGTGTGGGCGTAAATGTTGCTCCTGCTCCAGCGCCAAGTGTCTCCTATGCCAGTTACTGATTACAGTCTCGATCGCGGTCTCCCGGCCAGTCCTGAGGCCGAGCGTTCCATCCTGGGCGCCATCCTGCTTGACAACAGCCTCCAGAATGAAGCTCTCTCAACCCTGAAGGCCGAGCATTTTTTCCTCGATGCCCATCGCCGCATCTACCAGCGCATTGCCGATCTCTCCGAGAGCAACCGGCCCATTGACATCGTCACCCTCACCGAGGAATTGTTGCGCTCCAAGGAACTGGAAGCCGTCGGCGGCGCCGGATACCTGGCCTCGCTCACCGACGGCGTGCCGCGCCGCTCTTCGCTGGAGCACTACGTCCGCATGGTGCGTGACAAGGCGATGCTGCGCAACCTCATCCATGCCGCCAACTCCGTCATCGCGCAAGCCCTGGAGCAGGCCAGCACCGCCGCCGAGGTCATCGACGCGGCCGAGTCCAGTATCTTCAACATCTCCGAGCAGCGCAGCGGAGACCAGCTCACCGACATCAAGAGCATCGCCCAGGAGTCGTTCGGCGGCGATCTCGACAAGCTCTTCCAACGCGGCGGCCGCGTCACCGGCCTGGAGACTTACTTCAGCGATCTGGATGACATGACCAGCGGCCTGCAGAAGTCCGACCTCATCATCATCGCCGCCCGTCCGGCGATGGGCAAAACCGCCTTCGCCATCAACATCGCGGAAAATGCCGCCATCCTCGGCGGTAAAACCGTCGCCGTCTTTTCCCTGGAAATGTCGAAAGAGGCCCTGCTCAACCGCATGTTGTGCTCCCAGGCCAAGGTGGACGCCCACAAAATGCGCACCGGCTTCCTCGCCAAGGAAGACTGGGGCAAGCTCCGCGTCGCCTTTGACAAACTGATTCAGGCGCACATCTACATCGATGACACACCCGGCATCTCGCTCACCGAACTGCGCGCCAAAGCTCGCCGCAAGGCCATGGACAAGGATGGACTGCACCTGATTGTCGTCGATTACCTGCAACTCATGTCGGCCGCTGCTCCCGGTGGCCGCCGCTATGAGAACCGCACCCAGGAAGTTTCCGCCATCTCGCGCGGCCTCAAGGCAATTGCCAAGGAGTTGAAGGTCCCGGTCGTTGCCCTCTCGCAATTGAGCCGCGCCCCGGAGACTCGTGGCGGCAAAGACACCGAGCCCAAACTGAGCGATCTGCGCGAATCCGGCTCCATCGAGCAGGATGCCGACATCGTCATGTTCATCTACCGCCCCGAGTACTACAACCGCGATAATCCCGAACTCGAAGGCAAGGCCAAGATCATCGTCGCCAAACAGCGCAACGGCCCCACGGACACCATTCAGCTCGCCTTCTTCAAGGCTTCCACCCGCTTTGAAACCCTGCTGCGCTCGGATTGGCTGCGCGAGTAAAAAATAAGGCGCTATGTCAAAGAAGAAAGTGTGCACATATGAACGTTTGGGTAAGAGTATCAAGCCGATTGGACATCGAAGACGACGGCGACTCTCATTCAGCAGCGCATCTGGAAATAAATACCGGGCTGAATCTGACGGTGTACGTCGCGAAGGAGTATGCCGAAAAGGCGCAGCGTCAGGCCGGTGGGATCATTCTCGAGGTGAATGCCGCCTGCTTGGCGGATGTGGAAGGCGAATTTGGTAACGACATACTCTTGACTGCTGGCGCTAGCTACGAAGGTACCCAGTCATCTTCTGCGTGCATCTCTGTTTGCTACGACGGCCTACCCTACAAAATGGTACCCAACTACGGACCGTATGAGGCCGGAACTGTCGAGCCGCAGGGAGACATTGCAGAATTTGGTACGGAAGCCGAAGCTTGGATTACGAAACTCGAAGAAGAGACGGGCTTCGAACTGCATCAGTGAGGATGCCAAAATCTGAGCCAGGTGGCCCGTTCAAGCCCCGCGGTTGGGCCTGAGCGGGGCTTTTGATCTTGCGCCCGTGTTTGCTTTTCTCTTTACCGAGCGCATAGTCACCTTCCAAGCAAACGCCACTCCGCCCGCTCATGCCCACTTTTTCCTGCCCCCGTACCCGGCTTGGCACTCATCTCCAACCCCGCCCTCCGAGCTATACTGGAATCTATAAAGGTCTGAACATCTTGTCATCCATACAGCAGAAATTCTCCGTGCACACACGCCCCAACTGGGCTGAAATTTCTCTCTCCGCGCTGGCGGAAAACTACCACGCCGTTGCCCGCCATCTCGGTCCCGGCGTCACTCCCTGCTGCGTCATCAAGTGCGACGCCTACGGGCACGGAGTCATCGAATCTGCCCGCGCCCTCGAAGATGCCGGAGCCGTCTGGCTCGGCGTCACCTCCACCGAAGAGGGAATCGCCGTGCGCGAGGCCGGGGTGCAACTGCCCATCCTTGTCATGACCGGTTTCTGGCGTGGCGAAGAGGAAGCATTGCTCGTCCACTGCCTCACCCCGGCCATCGCCACCGCCGAACACGTCGAAGCCCTGGAAGCCGCCGCTGCCGCCGTCGCCTGCAAGCACAAGGTTTACGTGCACCTCAAGGTCGATACCGGCATGTCGCGCCTCGGCGTCTCGCTCGACGATCTTCCCGCGCTCGCCGCCCGCATCGCTGCTTCGCCGGTGGTCCGGCTGCAGGGCGTCTTCAGCCATCTCTCCGAATCCGAGGTGCTCGACTCTCCCGTGGCCGAACACCAGCGCATGGAGTTCGAGCGCGCCATCGCCTTGCTGGCCGACGCCGGATTGCACCCGCAGTACCGTCACCTGGCCAACACCGCCGCCGTCGCCGCCCGCCCGGAGACCTGGAACAACATGGCCCGTCCCGGCCTGGCGCTCTACGGATACAACTTGGTTTGCGAACGGCGCGGCCAGGGCCCGGTCGCCGTCCAGCCCGATCTTCCCGTGCGCCCGGTGCTCACCTGGAAGACCCGCATTATCGCCTTGCGTTCCATCCCCACGGGCACGGCCGTCGGTTACAATCAGCGCTGGCACGCCGCCCGTCCCACTCGTCTCGCCGTCATTCCCGTCGGCTACGGAGACGGATTCAACCGCCATCTTTCCAACCAGGGCCAGGTCATCCTCAGCGACCGCTATGCCCCCATCGTTGGCAATGTCAGCATGGACCTCACCATGATCGACGTGACGGACATTCCCGAGGCTGCGCTTGGCGACGAGGTCCTGCTCATTGGCCGCAGCCCGCATTGCTCCATCGGGGCCGATGACATGGCGCGCCTCGCCAACACCATCACCTACGAAATCCTCTGCGGTCTTTCCCCGCGCGTCCCCCGCTGCTACGTGGAGTAGCGCAGCTTCCATCCGCTGCCTCGGGCCTTGCTCCCTGGGTTGTCTTTGGTGTTGTTTCCGGTCTTGTTTCTGGTGCCCCATATCGGCCCGCTGTCGGACAGATGTGGGGTAGTTGTGCAAAGGCCAGAAGGCTCTCAGCCGGAGATAGTGGGGGTAGCTAGTCGAGCGTCGATTCCCTCTTCTCGCTTTGAGGAACTCGTCACATCTGGCATTCTTGCGCCAACCCTACCTCGCCCTGGCCAGCACCACCGTCATGTCGTCGGGCTGTTCTTCGCCGCCGATCCAGTCGATCACGGCGGCCAGAATGGCGTCGGAAATTCGCGGCAGCCCCAGGTCGCGGTTTTCCCGCACAATCCGGATCAGGCGTTCCTCGCCAAACTCGCCAAAGTCGTTCTCCGGCTCGGTGATGCCGTCGCTGTAGGCCACCACAATGTCGCCGGGGTTCAACGTGACCCTGCCCTCGCTGTAGCGCATGTCTCCAAACAGGCCGACGACGGTGCCGCCAACGTCTAGCAGGCGGGTGCTGCCGTTGGGGCGCATCACAATCGGCGGCAGGTGTCCGGCGTTGGAGTAAGTGAGCTGGCGCGTCTGCTGGTCGTAGAAGCCCAGGAACATGGTGGCGTACTTGTGCGCCGGAGTGCTGCTGTAGAGCTGCTGGTTCAGCACCGCCAGAATCGCTCCGGGCGATGGGCAACCGGGCTCGCCGCCACCCGCCGCGCCAGCCGGCGCAGGCAGGTGTTCCACCATGGTGTGGGCGCGCACAAAGGCATGCACCGTCGCCATCATCAGTGCGGCGGAGATGCCTTTGCCGCTGATGTCTCCCATGGCCAGGCCCACCGCGTTCGGGCCCACCGGAAGAAAGTCATAGTAGTCTCCGCTCACCGTGCGCGCCGAAAGGCAGACGCCGTGCATCTCCAACCCGTCCAGGTCGGCAACGTCGCGGGGAAACAGCAGGTCCTGGACTTCCTTGGCGATGAACAGCTCGCTCTCGATGCGCTGCTTTTCCTTCTGCTCGGCGATCAGCTTGCGCAGGGACTCGGTCATGGAGTTGAACGACGATTCCAGCGACGCCAACTGGTCGCGCGAGTTGACCTCAATGCGGTGCGAGAAGTTTCCCTGGTTCACATGCTGGGTCGCGTCGTACAGCTTGGCCACCGAAGAAGTCATCGTTCGCGTCAGCCGTACCCCAATCACAAAGGCGACCACCTCGATCAGGGCGAACACCACGGCGATGGCGGCCAGGGCAATCAGGATGACGTTGGTGGTATCGCCAAGATTGCGGAAGAGCCGGTTGTAGAGCAGCGAGGGCCGGGTGCGGACCGTCAGCAGCAGGTTGCTGGGCTCGCCGTTCTTCCAGCGCACCGCGTTGAGGATGGTGAAGAAGGGAGCGAAGTCCAGGTCCATGCCGAACACCGGTGGCGGCATGGAGCCGCAGACGACGCGGGGATTGGCGTCCACGTCGGTGTCTCCCACCTTGATGCGCGCGCCGGCTTGCGGCGTGGAACTCTCGCCCGTGGAACCCTCGCCATACAGTGTAATGATGCCCATGTTGGCCACAATCGATTCCAGGTGTGGCTTGTCCAGGGGCACGCTGGAGACGATGACCAGCTCGTCCCCAGCGCCGCTACCGCCAAGCCCGGCGCGGTTGACCGCGCGCAGGTAGAGCCCGCCATCGTCCACAATCAGGACGGCCTCGGGAATCTTTGCTGGTGGCGGGGCAAGCTCGCCCCCGGATTTCGGGCCCAACAGGGTCTGGGCGCGGCCGTGGTGGTACGCCGTCACCTGGCGGTCGGGGAAGGCTTCGTTATTGATGGCAAGCTGATCCGGATCGATGGCGCCGCTGCGGCGCAGCGCGGCGGCAGCCTGATGGGTGATGGTGCGGTTGGAGCTCTCCAGCCGCCGCAACTCGTCGCGCACGTCGGTGGTCACGACGAAGGTCGAAAACTGTCCCGCAAACAGGTATCCGGCGACCATCCCCATGGTCGCCAGCAGGATGAGAGGGATGACTCCAATAAACACGTAGGTAACGATGAGGCGGTTGCGCAGCCGCCACATGAAGCGCTGGGCAAAGGCGCGATAGCCGAGCACCAGCAGGCAGCCGGCGAGAACCACCAGGAGCATGCGGTAGACGCCGGACCGGTGCCAGCCTGTCAGGGTCCAGAGGCTGGCAATCAGGGCCAGCGTCAGGCACAAGCGCGCCAGGCGGGTCCGCGGAATAAGCCCATGGCGGTCCAGGGTGCGTTGCGCGGATTGAAGCGTCGGACTGGTCATGCGCGCCGGATGGCCGAATTATAGCTGGAAGCAGGGCACCCGTCTCTGCGCCCGGTCATTTACAATCCAGCGGTGCGGAATTTCGAGTCGAAATCGATGCTCTTGCGAACTCTATGCGCCACAATTCTGCTGGCGGCCGCCGCTCTGGCCCAGGATGCGCCGTCCGCTCCGGGCGCGCCGACAACCAAGATCCAGGTAAACTTCCTGAACCCCTGCCATCCCGCCGAGCCCGACCTGGAGGTCATCGGACGGGCGCTGGCCCAGGTCAAGGAGCGGCCATCGTTTACCCCGGATTTTGAGATCTCCCGCGGCCTTACGATATTGAGCGAGGCCGAAGCCCAGGCCGCCGGCGCGCCCCCGGGCAGTGGAGCCACGCCGTCCACCTGGGTCCGAATCCGCCGGGAATTTCCGGAGAAGGCAATCCTGACGGACGTGCAATATTCACTCAGCGTCGAGGCTGGCTCGACCAGCGAAGTGCTGGCCTTGCATCTGCGCGACAGCCGCGAAGTGCTCGAGATCCTGATTTCGGATTCGGTGACCGGCAGCCCGGCGGAGGTAGTCCGGGTCAATACCCCTCCGGAGCGCATACGCATCGAGCGCTTCGGCAAGGCGTCCATTGTGCTGGCGCGCTGCGGCGCTCTCGATCAGGCGGCCTATGAACCCATCTTCCGCATGGCGGCCGGTATTTTTGAAAAATATCGCACGGCCATGGCGGTGCGGACCGTGGTGGCGGCCGAGTTGGCTCGCCTGCCCGGCGCCGGGGAATCCAAAACCGCCGGCGCGAATCATTAACACTAGGGAGACTGGTTTACCATCTCCCTGCAGGGAGCCGTCCATGCCAAGGCACGGCGGCGCGAGGCAAACGAGAGAGAACGATGGCAGAGGAAATTCGCGACGTAGTGATCCTGGGATCGGGATGCAGCGGCCTGACCGCGGCAATTTATACCGGCAGGGCCAACCTCAAACCGCTGGTGCTGGAGGGACACGAGCCCGGCGGCCAACTTTCCATGACGACGCTGGTAGAAAACTTTCCCGGCTGGCCGGAGGGAATCCAGGGACCGGAGCTGATCGAGAACATGCGCAAGCAGGCGGAACGATTCGGCGCCGAGTTCCGCACTGGACATGTCACGGCAACCGATCTGACCGGCCGGCCCTTCGTGCTTACCGCCGGAAAAGAGCAGATCAAAACGCGCGCCATCATCGTTGCCAGCGGAGCCACCGCGCGCTGGCTGGGATTGCCGAGCGAGAAGGCGCTGATCGGTCACGGCGTATCCTCGTGCGCCACCTGCGACGGATTCTTCTTCAGCGGCAAGGAGATTGCCGTCATCGGCGGCGGCGATTCGGCCATGGAGGAGGCGCTGTTTCTCACCCGCTTCGCCAGCCGCGTCACCCTCATCCACCGCCGCGACGCCTTCCGGGCCAGCAAGATCATGCTCGACCGCGCCCGCACTCACGACAAAATTCATTTCATGACTGACACCGTGGTGGACGAGGTGATGGACGTGGCCGCCAAGGAAGTCACCGCCCTCAAGTTGCGCAACCTCAAGACAGGGAAGGTATGGGACTTGCCCGTCAGCGCCATGTTCCTGGGCATTGGACACACCCCCAACGCCGCCATGTTCCACGGCGCTCTGGAGACCGACGAGGATGGCTACCTCAAGGTGCGCGACTACGTGCACACTGGCATGCCGGGCGTGTATGCCTGCGGCGACGTGGCCGACCGGCGCTATCGCCAGGCCATCACGGCTTCGGGAACCGGATGCATGGCGGCCATGGAAGTGGAAAGGTACCTGGAAGAAACCGGACACTGAGCGCACTCACCGGGGGCACTTACAGAGTTGCCTCCGGTGTGATACAACCATAGGTCACCGTTCCAGAAAATTCCTCCGCGCCTGCTGCCTCCGGCGCGTGTTTGCCTGCCGCGATGACCATGCACCGTTCATGGAACTAGCCGGCGCTCCAACTCCGGCTTGAAGGATCAGCCATGCTGCGCTCCTTTTTTATTGCGCTCTCCCACAGTAAAGGCATTCGTTCGATGGCCGAGAACTCAGCCGTTGGGCAGAAGCTTTCCAAGCGCTTTGTTGCAGGCATCACCATGGAAGAACTGATCGCCGCCACCATGGCCATGAACCAGGTGGGTGTGCGCGTCTCGGTTGACAGCCTCGGCGAAAACGTCACCAACCGCGAGGAGGCGCTGCACAGTAAAGCTCTCTATCAGCATCTGCTGGATGAGATCCAGCGCCTCAAGCTGGACGCCAACGTGAGCCTGAAGTTGACCCACATGGGCCTGGACGTGGACGAACCCCTGGCGCGCCGTACGGTGTCCGAACTGCTCCAGCACGCCATCGCCATCGGCAGCTTTCTCCGCATTGACATGGAAGGCTCGGCCTACACCCAGAAGACGCTCGATCTGGTCCGCGAACTGCACCGCCAGCCCGGCGCCGCCGGCCACATCGGCACCGTGTTGCAGGCGTATCTCTACCGCACCGCGGAAGACGCCAGCCAGCTCTGCGCCGAGGGAATTCGCATCCGTCTCTGCAAGGGAGCCTACCGCGAACCGGCTTCCATCGCCTATCCCAGCAAGCAGGACGTGGACGCAAACTACATCAAGGTGGCCAAACACATCCTCAAGAGCGGAGTCTTTCATGGCCTGGCGACGCACGACGAAAACATCATCGGCGCCATCAAGGCCTGGACCATCCAGGAAGGCATTCCCAGGACGGCTTTCGAGTTTCAGATGCTGCACGGGGTGCGGCGCGATCTACAGGAGAGCCTGGCCCGCGAGGGCTGGGGCGTGCGCTGCTATATTCCGTTCGGCACCGAGTGGTATCCGTACTTCATGCGGCGTCTGGCGGAGCGTCCCGCAAACGTACTTTTCCTGGCCCGGAACTACTTCAAGGGGTGAGGCGGCAATTTGTCCCAGCCTTAGCCGCGCCCATCAGCCGCGCTCTACGTTCTGGCTCCAGCCCGCGCCGCCAATCCGGACCTACGGCTGCGGTCCCGCAAAGCCAATGTCGTTGAAGCCGTGCAACATCTGGATCTCCTGCGGCGAGTAATGCGACTGGGTTTCCGGTGAGTTCATCAGCCGCTCCCGGGCTTCCGGAGGCATGGTTCGCATCTGCCGCAAAGTGCGGCGCATCATCTCCTTGCGCTGCGGGTCCATGGCGCGGAACTGCCCAAACAATGCTTCCGCCTGCCTTTGCTGCTCGGGCCTCAGGTGCTCGATCATCTCCATGCGGTTCAGCACCCGCTGCCGCTGCTCCGCAGGCATCGAGCTGAAACTCTGCAAACGGTTCCTCAGTTGCTCCTGGCGCTGTGGTGGAAGCTGGCGGAAGTGCTGATCCTGCTCCAGCCTGCGCTGCTGCTCCTGGGGTGGAAGTTGCATGGTGTGGCGCAGCCAGTCGCCGTTGTGCGGCCCCTGTCCGCGAATGATCTGGTGCGGCGCCGCCGGTGGACGCATGATTTGCGGCTGGGCGGGAGCCGCGCTGTGCGGCGCTCCATAGGATTGCCCGCGTGCCTGGAACTGCGGCCGCGGGGCTGCCTGCGGTCGCGCGGCTGCCTGCGGCCGTCCGTACCCCCCGTACGCCGCATGCGCGCCACCTCCGGATGCGTGTCCCGACTGGTGCTGCCCGGCCCACAGGGGTACGGCCAGCGTCAGTGTGACCAGAATCGCCGGAATGTAGTTCGTGCGCATCGCCGTCAAAGTCCTCGCGAGCTAATTGCCCGCGTTCGTATCTGCGTCGCCGTCCATGTCGTCCAGGGCGTCGAAATTTTGCAGCAGATCTGAATTCTTATCCAGGTATTGCAAGTCGGCCACCGCCGTTCCAGTCGGGGCGACGTGAACCGGCCCCGCCACCGGCGAACTGTTGTCCTCGTGCAGCAAGTGTCCCGCCTGGTACAAACCGATGCCGGCAACCAGGCACAGCGCCGCGGCCACGCTCAGCACGGGACGGCGCAGCCACTGCAACCATCCGCTGGAGGCCCGCGCCTGTTCTTCGCGCAAACGCGCCTGCATGCGGACATCCCAGAATGCCGAGGGTTCGGGCGCCGTCCACTCATTCAGCAGGTTAATGGTGGAGCGGAGGGCCGCAAGGGTCTCGGCACATTCGCGGCACTCGCCGAGATGGAGCTCGACTTCGGGCGGCGCCGGGGCAATCCCAAGGGCCACGTCCGGCAACTGTTCTTGAATCATCCTGCAATTCATAACTGCCTCTATACAAAATCCTTCAAACTCTCGCGCAATTTCTCGTAGGCGCGGAAGAGCAGACTTTTTGTGGCCGACTCGCTGAGGTGCAAAACCTCCGCGATCTGGCGGTAATCCAACTCCTGAAACTTGTGCATCATCACGGCCATGCGCTGGCGTTCAGGCAGGGCGGCCACTTGTTGACGGATGGCCCGTAACCGTTCGCGGCGCAGAATCTCCTGCTCCGCGCCCGGCTTGGGATCGGCCACATCCATCGCCAGCCCGGTTTCCTCGTTGACCTCATCCAGGCTGGATTTTTCCTCCGGGCGCTCGTGCCTGTTATCGCGTGCGTGATTCACCGCCAGGTTGGTGGCAATCCGGTACAGCCAGGTGGTGAATTTGGCATCGGCCGTATAGCTGCCACGGGAGCGGTAGACGCGCAGAAAAACCTCCTGCGAAAGTTCTTCCGCGATGGCCGCGTTATGCACCATCCGGTACATGAACCCGATCATGGCCCGGCGGTAGCGCTCCACCAGGTAGTTGAAGGCGTCGTCGTCCCCGTCGCGCACCCGCAGCATCACCTGGGCGTCGTCCAGCCCCGTCAGGCTGCGCGGGTCGTTGAACCGGACCTGCTGCCCGGCGCCGACCCCCGTTGACCCGGAGAAAGCACCGCCGATGGCCAGGCTACTCATGTCATTTGGAACCCCCTCGACCTGCGAAAGTTGCGGGGAGTCCCCGGATTCACCACCGGTATCTGCGCTTTCCGGGTTGTCGGTCTTTCTGCGCTTCCAGATCATGCCAATGGAGAACCGTACTGCGCCTATTATGCCCGAAGCCGGCGGCCACCGCCGGGGAAAGTCACAGCCACTCCGATTTGCGAATCCGGGAGGGTTTGTTACAATCCGGAGTGAGCAGACAAAGCGGGCGCTTAACTCAGCGGTAGAGTGTCACCTTCACACGGTGGAAGTCGTAGGTTCGAATCCTACAGCGCCCACCACTCCCATCCCCGGTCGAGTGGTCAGGGTCCGCAGAATGGTTCGGAAGGGAAGCAGAGGCTGGCAGAAATTGCAATGGTTAGCGACCCCAGCCGTAGTTTTAGCATCTGAACAGTGTCGGCCACGGGTTTGGAACTGGCCGATATCCACAGGCGGGCGGAACATTGGGCTTGCCGGTTCGAGGAGCGGTGAGTAAGATTGGGTATCTCCCCGGATTCATGAAATTTGATCCCGATGCTGGCGGCTAGTCCAACGGATGGGCCACAAAAGCAGCAAACACCAAAGTTCCAGCGATCGCCTGGCTTTCACCACAACCGGCCGTGCGCCGCAGGATGGAATTGCAAGAAGCGACTAAACACTAGAGAAGCCTGACAATATGAATAGTGGATCGAACCATCCTGCCGGCAACGGCGGGAGAGGACGCAAGCGCCGCCGCGGGCGTCGCGGTGGTCAGGGTGTGGGCGCGCAAGCCGGAGCTCAGACCCAGGATGCATCAGGACAAGCCAATCAAAACCTGTCCCAAGCTTCTCCGGAAAGCCCAGCCGTGCAAGGGAAGCCTGCCATGAAGAGACAATTCAAAACCAAACCGCCGGCGCGCAAGAGCTTTGTCGAAGTCAACGGCAACGGCAATGGCAACGGCGCCAGCAACAATCGCGTCTTCCGCTCCGTGGTCAATCAAAGGACTCCGGATGCCGGCATCTACAGCGCTCCCATGGACCACTCCTACCGCACCCTGCAGCACGAGGGCAACGCCGGACGGCCGGGATACGAAGCCATGCCGGTGCTGGACAACTCCAGCCCCAAGCTCATCGTAGCTTTCATCGATGACCTGTTCTTCATGGCCAAGGTGCAGGAAACCGCGCGCAAGTTGAACGTCAAGGTGAACTTCGTCAAGACCGACAAGGAAGTCCTGGAGCTGGTGGCGGCCGGGGATGAGAAGCCGTCGCTGATCATCATCGACCTCAACCATCACACCGTGAAGCCCCTGACGGTGATTCCCAAGCTGAAGTCGAAGTTCAAGAAAGAAACCAGCATCATCGGGTTTCTCTCGCACCTGCAGGGAGAGTTGAAGGTGAAGGCGCAGGAAGCGGGCTGCGACATGGTCCTGCCGCGCTCGGCGTTCTCGCAGAACCTGCCGCAACTGCTGCGGCGTCACGCCACCAGCGAAGCTGAACTGCAGGAATACTGATCCCCGGAAATCGCAAGCGTCACGCCGCCGGATCCGGCGGCGCTCAGTAGCCCCCGGCGTCCGTGGCAAAATGATACTCGCCATCGAGCACGCCCGACGCTGCCGCGGCTTTGCTCGCCTCGGGGTCGCCGATGAACTCGCGGGCCTTGTCCACGCTGGCAACTTCAAAGACAAAGAAAATGTTGTTCGCGTCTTCGGCGCCGCGCCAGAGGTGGATCAGGCGAAGCCCGGCGCCCAGGTGGGCAGACTTGTGCGAAGCAAACACCAGCTTCCAGCGTTCAAAGTCCGCCACGCGATTCCGGCAAAGCAGGTAAGTCATCCGCGCCTCCCCGGCGCTGGCGCCGCACCGGATGGCAGCGGCGGCCACGCCATTTGGTCAGAACTCGATCCGCAAATTTTCCAGCCTTTAGCCCGGAGGCCACTTCATGTCGCGTCCGCCAATCAGGTGCAGGTGCATGTGGAAGACCGACTGGCCGCTGCGTGGACCCACGTTGAGCACCGTCCGGTAGCCGTCCTCGATGTTGCGCTCGCGTCCCAGCTTGGCGGCAATCAGGTGGCAGTAGCCGATGATCCCGGCGTCTGACGGCAAGGCTTCCTTGAGTCCGGCAAAGTGGCGCTTGGGCACGATGAGTACGTGCGTGGGCGCGACCGGTTTAATGTCTTCGAAGACGAACACCTGGTCGTCTTCGTAAACTTTCTTCGAAGGAATTTCTCCGGCGATAATCTTGCAGAAAAGACAGTCGTTCATGGATGCTCCTTGCTCGGCCAATGTAGCACAGTCGCTCAGTCCAGCCGAACCAGGAAGACCCCGCCTTCGTTCACCTCGATATAATCAAAGACCTCGAGGGTTTGTTTCTTGTCGTCGTGGGCTATGCGGATGCGCACCCAGTAACCGGTCGGCCCTTTGAACCGCAGCACGTCGGCGTCAGGGTAGCGGCGCAGCAGATGCTTTTGCAGGCTTTTGGCGCCGGATTCCGAATCAAACGCTCCCACCTGCACGCACCAGCGCCCGCCGGTTTCAATCGGGTGCGGCGCTTTCAGCACTTCCAGGCGAACCTTGGCGCTTCCCGGCAGGTAGACGTTGACGGCCTTGGCCGCCGCCGCCGAGAGATCGATAATGCGGTCGCCCACAAAAGGTCCGCGGTCGTTGATGCGGACCACTGTGGACTGATGGCTCTTGAGGTTGACCACGCGGACAATGGAATTCAGCGGCAGCGTGTTGTGCGCGGCGGTCTTGCTGTTCTGGTCATAGACCTCGCCGCTGGCCGTATTGTGGCCGTGGTAGTCGGGGCCGTACCAGCTTGCGTATCCCTCCTGGGTCCATAGCACCGGCGCGTGGGGATCGACGTGAAGGTCGGCATCGGAAGCCCGCGCGGCGCCCGCGTGCGCGGCTGGAAGTGCAGGCGCGGGAGGAACATTGCGCGCCGTCGGCTTCTTGCCTCCGCAGCCAACCGGCAACAGGATTAAGGACAGCAAGGCAGCCGGCAGCAGGGCGCAGCGCAGACAGGCTCGCGCGGAAACCGCGTGCCTGGGGCACGGCTGCAAAAAGCGCGAAAATTGGTTCACCAGGGGAACGGAGGACACCAGAGCAACTCAATTCTGTGGCCAGAGCCGCGCCCCGGTCAACCCGGTGGTACACCAATGGTCACTCCGAAGCCAGAGAGAGGAAGAACATCCCGGCGCAAACCGTTTTTTATTTAAGTGTCCGCACCATCGAAAAATCTCTCTCTCGGAGTAACACTCCCCCGCAAAAAATGTCTCTCTCCTGGAGTGTCCCCCCGCGAACAATGTCTCTCTTGAGGTGTCACCCCCTGCGAACAATGTCTCTTTCTTTGAAGTGTCATCCTGAGCAACGCGAAGGACCCCCGCGCAGCTCAAATCTGCTGTGCGGCCCCAGAGGCTTTTCAACCACCCAACCACGTGCATCCGCCGCCCGGCCCGCGCCCTCCAACGGGTGCCAGGCCCCATCTTCTAGCATCTCACTCCTCACGCCGGCAGCATCGGCGAGTCGGGATCCAGCGGCATCACGATCCACAGCACCAGGTAGGCGAGCAGACCGAAACCTCCCATCAGAACACACAGCAGCCAGACGGCGCGCACCACCGTGGAGTCCAGATCGAAGTACCGGGCCACTCCGCCGCAGACGCCGGCAATCTTCTTGTCGGCGCTGTAACGGGCAAAGGGACGCTTGGCCGCGGCCGCTGCAAAGGGCGGCGCGGGAGCGACTGAGGTCCCGCAGAACTGGCAGAAAGCTGGGTGTTCACCGATTTCTTTGCCGCAACTTGAGCAGTACATGGCTTCTCCTGGGCACGCCGGGCTCGAATCCTGACTTCCATCCAGCAAGCTCTGCGACATAATACGCCAAAGCCGGCGCCGCGGTTCCATGCCCGCCGCGACCGCCTCTCGAACGCGCCTGCTTTCAACCATTTAACATGTGATCTACGTCACCACTCGATGTGATATTTCGCAGGTCAGCCCCCGAATGCCGCCATTCATGGATTCCACTTTGGGAATGACCGCCGCCACACCCTAGCATAGGGTTGTGGCGCCGTACGCGCCGCTCCGTGGGTGAACTCGATTTCAGCCATTCCTAGCGACACCGCAAGTTAAAGGGAAACGATCCCGGGCCGCCAGCCGGACCCGATGAGGAGTCAGCAGTTCATGCATAAACCGATCAAGTACGTCGAAAAGGTCTTCACCTACGCGGCCAAGGGAGCCTGGGTTGTCTTTGACCAGTTGAACAGCATCCATCCCCGCCCCTCCATTACGCCCAAGTGGGCCGACCAGCCGCTGCTCAAGTCGTATCAGAAGACCAAGCCTCCGCTGGGCTGGCCGCGCACCACCGACTCCCTGTGCCCCAAGTGCGTGCCGGAGATCCGCCAGCAGATCGTGGACGGCAAGCTGCCCTACGAGGTACTGCTCAACGAAAAAGTAGGCGAAATCAAGGCCCAGATCATCGAGCGCGATGGCCGGATTTTAATGATCAAGGACTGCCCCAAGCACGGTCATTTTGAAGACGTGATGGCCGTGGACGTCGAGTTCTTCCGCCACCTTGAGGAGACGTTTCCCGGCCGCGACATGCGCGCCCACAACGACGAGCGCCTGCACAATCACGGCACTTCCACCGTCAAGTACGGCCGCGGCTCGGTCCTCACCATCGACCTCACCAACCGCTGCAACATGATGTGCGATCCCTGCTTCATGGACGCCAACCAGGTCGGTTTTGTCCACGAACTCGGCTGGGAAGACATCAAGACCATGCTTGACAACGCCATCACCATCAAGCCGCGCCGCCAGATGAGCGTGCAGTTCAGCGGTGGCGAGCCAACCCTGTCGCCGTACTTTCTGGAAGCCGTGGCCTACGCCCGCAAGGTGGGTTACAACTCGGTGCAGGCGGCCACCAACGGCATTGAGTTTGCCAAGTCGCCGGAGTTCTGCAAGCAGGCGGCTGAAGCCGGTCTGCGCTATGCCTACCTTCAGTTCGATGGCATCGGCAACGCCGCCAACTCGCACCGCGCGGTCGGCAACCTGTTTGACGTAAAGCTGCGTGCCATCGAAAACCTGCATAGCGCCGGAGTCGAAATCGTTCCCGTAACCACCATTGTCAACGGCGTCAACAATGAGCAGGTCGGGCGCATCATTCAGTTCGCGCTGGATAATCCCAAGCGCATCTCGTTCCTCTCCTTCCAGCCGGTTTCCTTTACCGGGCGCGACGAGGCCATCACCGACGAGCGCCGCCAGGCGCAGCGCTACACTCTCAGCCACCTGGCGCATGACGTCAAGAATCAAACCGGCCTGGGCGAGCCGACCCGCGACTGGTTCCCCATTTCGTTCATGGGAACCTTCAGCGACTGGGCTGACGTCGTGCACGGCTCGGGCAAGGAATGGGGCTCGGTCAACTGTGGCTGCCATCCCAACTGCGGCGTCGGTATGGCGTTGATGATCGACAAGGAAACCAAGGAAGCGGTTCCGGTCACCAAGTTCATCTACGCCGATCAGGTCGCAAAAGACGTGGCCAAGGTAAACGATGCCGGGCGCAGCGCCCGCTGGTCCAACCTCGGCATGGCGTTGGCCTTGGCGCGCAACTACGATCCTTTCCAGTCGCCGACCCACTTCAAGTTCACCGACCTGCTCAAAAAGTTTGACAAAACCTTTGCGGCCACCAAAAAGGCCGAGGTCAAGTACGGCAGGTCCAGTCCCGACCGCACCCTGGAAGACGTGCAGAAGCGCCGCGCCGACCGCTGGAACTTCCTCTTCATCGCCGGCATGTGGTTCCAGGACCTGTTCAACTACGATTTCCGCCGCACCGAGCAGTGCATCATTCCCTACGCCACCCAGGAAGGCGAGATCAGTTTCTGCGCCTATAACACCGGGGTCGGCTGGCGTAACATCATCGAGAAGATGCACATGACGGCCACCCTCACCAAGTGGTATGAGGAACACGGCCGCCATGAGATTTTCGCCGGTGGCAAGAAGGTCGCTCTGGAGAACGCCGACCACTCGCTGACCCTCAACCAGGAACACGTCCACGCCGGCCGTAACACCACGTTGGACGATCGTGGCATTGCCCGCACCGCCCGCGAGGAAAAGCTCAGGGCGCGCGACGCCAAGGTCAAGCAGGACGCCGAAAACGCCCGCATGATGGCCTTGTACAAGCAGCACGTTCTCGGCGAAAAAGCTCCCGAGGTAGGAAGTTTTGTTCCGCTCGGCAGCCTGGCCGCAAAACCGTTGCCCAAGTCCCCCGCGGTTAGCACCGAAGAAACAACAGAAGAAGTCATGGGCGATTAGGTCCAGCCGTCATCGCAGCCCCAGCCTGGTGCCCCACATCTGCCTTCCGTTTGTTGGCAGATGTGGGGTAGTTGCTTTTGCCGTTGTCCTTGTCGCTCTTGCCGTTGCTTCCTTTGGTTTGCTCCTGCGCTTATTTTTTTTGAAGTGTCATCCTGAGCCTTGGCGAAGGCCCCCAGCGCAGCTCAAATCACCCGCGAAGTTTCAAGATTTCCGGCCGGCAGTCGATTCTTCATCCGCCCTCGATTTCGTCCCCCGCCAGTTCCAGAATGAACGCCCCCCGGCCGCGTTGCCGAACTCCGCTGGGCAAATGAGCCGGCGCCACCGAACAAAAAAGTCCGCCGTTTACCGGCGGACAATGTTGCGACAGGAGGAACTATCTGGCTTGGTCGAATGCCATCGACTCGGCCATCTGTTGGTATTCACTCTCACGGGCATTAAGTTCCAATTCTTTTTCGGCAATTTCAGAATTCAGCGCCCCCAGCAGGTCTTCCTGCCGGTTCAGTCCGGCGACGTAACGTTCAACCAGCGCTTTCTCCTCGGCGCTGCCCTTCAAAGCCTTCATGTTCTCGCGGATGCGCGCCTGCTCCCGGGTGATGCCGTCCACGTCGTCGCGGCGTTCCTTGAGCACCCGCCGCACCGCCGCGATGGCGTCCTTTTTGGCCAGCAGTTGCCTCAGCGCCGACTCAACCTCGGGTTGGATTCCCTCGCTCTTCAGGATGAAGCCAATCAGGTTTTCGTCGGCCTTATTCAGGGCGTACGTGGTCTCCTGCGGATAGTATTCGGCGACCACCAGTTTCTCGCTGCTGGCCGGAGCCACCCTCACGCGGAAGCGGTCATAGGAGTTCGAGGTTTCCTCCGGCTTCAGTTCCTTGTCGATGAAGTGCCAGCCCGTCCGCGCCGGGTGCTCAATGACGACGCTACGCACCGTGGTGTCCGAGTTCGAAACCGTGTAGGTGCGGGTTTCCCTCAACTCGCGGGTCAGGAACAGAATCCCGCGCGCGGCTCGCAGCCGGGTGTAGGGACGCGTCTCGCTGGCGCCTTCGCTCTTCACTCGCACCGCCGTATCGGCGGCGTAGGAGATCAGGCGGCGCTCGTTAGGCCGGACCTCGGCCAGCAATCCCTCGCCGGCGAACGCTCCCGCCTCAATGATGTTGAACGTGCCCGCATCCAGCGTCAGCCCGCTGGAGTTGGTCAGCCACAGGGCGCGTACCGGGGTATGCTCGTGCGCATTCCAGAGCGTCACTTTTTCGGCATCCACATGCGCCTGCACAATCGGAACCAGCGCCGACTGATTCTGCAACACGGTGACGTTCTGCTTGATGGCGTACTCGAACATATCGCCCAGGGCTTCGCCCGTGGACTGGGCTTCCACGGACTGCTCATACCTCTCGGGAGCCACAGGGGCAGCGGCGTCCACGGCGGAGCCATTCTCCAACTCTGTCATATGGTTGTAGATTCTTCCCCCCAGGGGTCCGGCGCGATATCTTCCCCCGCCCACGCCGCCACCGCTGCCGCTACCGACACTGCTCACCACGCCGCCGACGATACCTCCCGGCTGCCCGTCCGCGTTGCCGTTGGGTGTCCCAGGCACGGCGGCTGGCGGCGCCAACTGCGCGTAGTCTGCGCCCTCATGGGTTTGCGGCGTCAATTGCGCGCTCCGGGGCAGTTCCACCACCGGCCTGCGCACGTAGTAGGGCTGCGAGATCTGTTCTACAAACGATTGCGGCGCTCCGGCCACCAGCGAGAGTTGTATGTTGCGCCAGTCCTCGCCCACCGTGTTGTCCACCACTGCCCAGCCTTGCAGCAGCGGCTTGGTCCCGCCATCTTCGGGAAGAATAATCCGGTACGTAGACTTCCACACCGGGACCTCGCTGATGTAGCTGACCGCGACCTCGCGCTCGCCATCGCCCGCCGTGGAGATTGTCATCTGGCGCACGTCCTTGTCGCGCGCGCTGGCCAGCAGGGCCATGTAGCGCCCCACTTCGCGGTTCATGTCGCTCTCCAGGATGCGTACCGATGTCGCCGGCGTCAGCTCAAACGTGCGCAGATCGCCGGAGTCGGTGACCAGTGAGATTTCCGTGTTCTTGACTTCCGTGCCGCCCTTTTCCACCCGCGTGACCTCTTCCACCGTGAGCAGCCGTCCGCTGGCCGTGCCGCTCGCCGAGTGCACTTCGATGCGTGCGCCGCGCAGGGCGTCGAGGAACCCGGCGCGGCTGGTGTTGGCATCGAGCGCCAGGCGCAGGGTGCCCAGGCGCTGGCTGAGCGGCGCAATGGAGTTATAGCGAACCCCGCCGATCCTGCCTCCGCCCAGATCGACCACCGTGAGGGACTTCAGCACGTCGTTCAACTGCGCCGTGGTGAAGCGGACATTGAGGTCCTGGTTGCCCGTCACCCGGCCCCGGTGTTCAAAGTATCCCACCCCGTTCTTGTAGAGCACGACCCGGCGGATGGGAAGCTCGGCGCTGGTGGCCTCTGCCGCCGCGGCCGTTGGAACCGGCTTGGGCGCGCGTCTAACGGCGTTTTGCGCGTTGTCCTGGGCCAAGCCAGGCGTCAGCAGCGATAGTAGTGCGAAGGCGGGAACTAGCAGCAGTCGTCTCATGCGGTCTCCTTCCGAACCCGGTCATGCTTGGTTGTGGTTGCCGGCGCGCCAGGTGATTTCTCAGCCGCGCGCCAGATTGCAAATTCGCATATTTCCTTGCGGCTCCATGGTATTGACCCCGGACAGGTACGCCCGGTTCCCGGAATCGCCACTGGATGCGTGAAATTGCGATTCGCTGAAAAGTGGCCTCACCGTGGCGGGTGACCGCTGCCACTGTGTCCAGTGCGCTCCAGGGGGCACACTAGAATCGCGGGAGAGTATCGATGCTCCCACTAATTCTGATTGTTGAGCGGAGACAGCCTTGAGTAACTCATTTGCGTCGGCAAAGCGCCCGGACTTGAAAATTCTGCAACCTGAAAAGACTTTGACCGGTGGTCCAATTCAGCCGTTGCAAAAGGGGCTTCCGAAACATACGACCTCGCTGTGTCCGGACTGCGAGACGACCACCCTCCTCCCGGCCCGCATCTTCGAAGAGAACGGCCGAGTCATGATGGAGAAGACGTGCCCCCAGCACGGCTATTTCAAAGACTGCGTTTACTCCGATGTCGCTCTCTACCTGAAGATGGAGGAGTGGACTTTCGGTGACAATTCCGGGCTCAGCAACCCGGCGATCGATCAGGGTGCCGAAGCCAAATGTCCGGACGATTGCGGACTCTGCTCCCTGCATACCTCGCACAGCGCCCTGGCCAACGTCGATCTGACCAACCGTTGCAACCTTACCTGCCCGGTCTGCTTTGCCAACGCCAATGCCGCCGGGTATTTGTATGAGCCGGACATCGAGCAGGTGCGCACCATGTTGTTGGCGCTGCGCAACGAGCGTCCCGTGGACGGCCGCGTGGTCCAGTTCTCCGGCGGCGAACCGACCATCCACCCCAAGTTCATTGAGATTCTCAAGATGGCCAGCCAGATGGGCTTCACCCATCTGCAGGCGGCCACCAACGGCATCCTGATCGCCGCCAGCCTCGAGTTCGCGCAGCAGTGCAAGCAAGCCGGACTGGCGACCTTGTATCTCCAGTTCGACGGCGTCAGCGATGACATTTACCTCAAGACGCGCGGCGAGCCGCTACTCGAAAAGAAAATGCAGTGCATTGAAAACTGCCGCAAGGCGGGGATGAAGATCGTTTTCGTGCCGACCATCGTCAAGGGCCTGAACGATCATCAACTGGGCGACATTCTCAAAGTTGCCATCGACAACGTGGACACCGTGAGCGGCATCAGCTTCCAGCCCGTGGCCTTTACCGGCCGCATCTCGAAGAAAGAGTTGGAAGCCAAGCGTTTCACCCTCACCGATCTGGCCTTCGCTCTCAGCGACCAGACGGGAATGTTTGACAAGTACAACGACTGGTTCCCGCTGTCGGCAATCACGCCGTTCAGCAAGCTCATCGCGGCCGTCGAGCATCGCGGCGTGCCCACCATTTCCAGTCATCCGCATTGCTCGCTGGGAACCTATATGTTCGTCGATGAGAAGTCCCGCAAGGCCGTGCCGGTGACCCAGTTCGTAGACATTCCCGCCATGCTCCAGGATATCGAGATGCTGTCGCGCAAATCCTTTGGCGGGCTCATGAAGTATTACAACGGCGCCATGGGCTGGATGGATTTGAAGAAGCACTTCAAGGCTGAGCTGGCGCCCGAGGGACTCACCTTTGAGAAATTCCTCAACACCATCCAGGGGATGACCAACAAAAAGCTGGGACGCGACGGCATGGATGGAACCTTCACCTATCGCACCCTGCTCGTGGCCGGCATGCATTTTCAGGATTCCTACAACTACGATATCGAACGGGTGAAGCGCTGCGTGATTCACTATGCCGCGCCGGATGGCAAACTCTATCCGTTCTGTACCTACAACTCCGGGCCAACCTACCGCGAGAAAATCGAGAAGCAATTTTCCATCCCCTTCGAACAGCAGTTGGAGCGCTTCGAGTTCGTCGAACTGACCGCCCAGAAGTAAATGCGAGCGGCTTGAGCACAAAGAAAGCCCGCCAGGCGATGGCGGGCTTTCTTATGGCTCGGAACCGGGCGGCTACTTCGCCGGCACGGCGGGCTTGGCCGCATCAGGCGCGCTTGCGGGCTTGGGCGGCGTGTTCAAACTTGGAACTGGCTTGGCGGCGGGCGGCTCTGGCCTGGGTTTGATCGAGACCAGTTCGAGATCGAAGATCAAAGCGCTTTCAGGACCGATATCGGGACCTGCGGGGCGTGGCCCATAAGCAAGCTCGGCAGGGACATAAATCTCGTACTTTGAGCCAACCGGCATCAGTTGCAGAATCTCTGTCCAACCCTTGATCACCCGGGTGACCGGGAACGATGTAGTCTGGCCGCGTTTGTAGGAGCTGTCGAATTCCTTGCCGTTGATCAGCGTGCCGCGATAGTTGACCTCGACGGTGTCGGTCGAAAGCGGCTTGGGGCCGTCGCCCTGCTTTTCAATCTTGTACTGCAATCCGCTGGGCAGGGTTACCACGCCTGTTTTCAACTTGTTTGCGGCCAGGAAGGCTTCGCTCTCCTTCTTGTTAATTTCGGCGACGACTTTCAATTTCGCTTCCTGCACTTCGCGCGCCTTTTTCTGGTACGCGGTGAACGCGGTCTTGGCTTCCTCGTCGGTCAGCGCCAACTTCTCTCCGGCCAGCGCCTCTTTCAGTCCGCGCAGGAAAATCGCAGGATCGATGTCGATCCCGTCGCGCTTCAGGCTCTTGCTGATGCTGTCGCCAATGTTCATGCCCAGGGCGTAGCTGGCTGTTTCTTTTTCGGTCTTGAACTCGGAAGCCGCTGGGCTCGCCGGCTTGGGAGCGGGTGCTGTTGCGGTGGAGGACGGAGCCTGCACGGGTTTTGCCGCGGGCGCCTGCTGGGCCCAAACGCTGGTAGCCAGCCCGATGCCGGCGGCAAGGAGAGTTACGGCCAGGGTGAGTTTTCTTTTCATATTCAGAATCAGAACATAAAGTTGCCCCGACGGCAAAGCCAAAGTTTCGCGGCCCCCGCCCGGCAGGGCGCCTCCGCCGCTGCAAAACCCAAACCGGGATTGCTACAATCAGCCCAGCAATGGCCAAGCCCGCACCTGGACAGGACAACTCCGATTCCCCGGCACTGCGCCGTGCGCTGCTGTCCTGGTACGCCCGCCACAAGCGCCGCCTGCCCTGGCGCCAGGATCTTGATCCCTACCGCGTCTGGGTCTCGGAGATCATGTTGCAGCAGACCCGGGTGGCGGCCGTGCTGGAGCACTATCGCCTCTTCCTGCAAGCGTTCCCCACCGTGCAGGCGCTCGCCCAGGCGTCCCAAGACCGCGTCCTGGCGCTGTGGAGCGGCCTGGGATACTACCGTCGTGCCCGCATGCTCCACCAGGCGGCCAAGCTCGTGGTCAGCGAACAGGGAGGGGTCATTCCACGCCAGGTCGAGGAGTTGCGCAAGCTGCCGGGAGTCGGGCGCTATACGGCCTCGGCCGTGGCCAGCATCGCCTTTGCCGAGCCGGTTGCCGTGGTGGATGGCAACGTCGAGCGGGTGCTGACCCGCCTCGATGGCGTGCCGCGGGTCGGCGAAGCCACCTGGAAACGGGCGCAGGAGCTGCTCGATCGCCGCCATCCCGGCGACTGGAACCAGGCGATGATGGAGCTGGGCGCGACCGTTTGCACTCCCCAGAGTCCCGCCTGCCTGCTCTGTCCGCTGCTCCCGTGGTGCCATGCCCCAGGGGCGGGAGCCACCAAGGCGCAGCCGCCGCGCCAACGGGTGCAGATGGCACGGGCGCTGGTCGAGCGCGGCCATTCCGTCTTCCTCGTGCAGCGTCCGGCGGATGCGGCAAAGATGCCCGGCATGTGGGAGCTGCCAGAGTGTGCCCCGCTCGCCGGATTGCCAGCCCCAGGGCAGCCGCCGGACCCTGATCCAAACCAGCTTTTCCTGCTGCGCCATTCCATCACGGACACCGATTACGAAGTGCGGGTGCTCCGGCTGGGGCCAAACTCGCTCCATGCAAAGGACAAAAAGACGGGCCGCTGGGTGCGTAGCGATCAGGCTTTCGAACTCCCGCTCACCGGCCTCGCGCGAAAGATCCTGCGCAAGCTGGGCATTCACGGAGCCGCCGCCGGGCGCTAGGCGGCCGTTGCCCGGCAACGTACAATGAGCTTTCAAGGCAAGGATTCCGGGAATCACCCGATTGAGAGTTCTTACAATGCGCAGACTTCTGCTTATCAGTGGATTGTGCCTGGCGCTGGCCGGAGCCAGCGCCGCCGGTTCCGCGCGCCATCCGGCCCGGAAAGCCGCTGGCCCAACCCAGCCCGGCGGAATGATGGCCGCCCTGCACAATGTGCAGGCAGAGCGCATCCGCGCCGACGTCAAATACCTTGCCAGCGATGCCCTCGAGGGCCGTGGCACTGGCACCAGGGGTGGCGCCCTGGCGGCAGACTACATCGCCCAGCAGTTCAAGGCAGCCGGAGTGGAACCGGCGGGTGACGACGGAACTTACTTCCAGAAGGTTCCGCTGGTGGGTGTGACGACCCTGCCCGCGACCACCCTGTCGATCACAACTCCCCGCCAGACCATCAACCTGAAGTTGCTTGATGACGTCATGGTCTTCAACCTGGACCAGCACGAGGTCCGCGACATCGACGCCGGCGTGGTTTTCGTGGGCTACGGCATCACCGCGCCCGAGTTTGGCTGGGACGATTACGCGGGCGCCGCCGTGCGCGGCAAGGTTCTGCTGATGCTGGTCAACGAACCGCCCTCGGACGATCCCAATTTCTTTGCCGGCAAGGCGCTCACCTACTACGGGCGCTGGACCTACAAGTTCGAGCAGGCGGCGCGCATGGGAGCCGCCGGCGTCATCCTGATTCACCATCCCGCCATGGCCGCCTATGGCTGGGAAGTGGTGCGCAGCTCGTGGTTTGGCGAACGCTCGGCTCTGGCCGATGATCCCGAACCGAAGCTGGCCCTGGCCTCCTGGGTGCAGCTCGAGAAAGCCCGCGCCATGCTGGCCGATGCCGGGCAGGATCTGGACACGCTGATCGCGGTGGCGCAACGCAAAGGTTTCCGGGCGCTGCCTCTCCCGCTCCAGGTCAACGCCCACCTGGTCTCCGCCGTTCGCCATTTCGCGTCCAGCAACGTCATCGGCAAGGTCACCGGCTCAGACCCGCAACTCAGCCGCCAGGCGGTCCTGTTCACCGCGCATTACGATCACCTCGGCATTCATCCCGGTCAGCCCGGCAACAACATCTACCACGGGGCGCTGGACAACGCCACCGGCACGGCCATGGTCATGGAGATGGCGCGGGCCGTCCAAGCCGCTCCGGTCAAGCCCAAGCGCTCCATGTACTTTGCCGCCGTTACGGCCGAGGAGCAGGGCCTGTGGGGTTCTGCCTACCTGGCCAGGCATCCTCCGGTTCCGCTCTCCGCCATCACCTTGAATCTCAACTATGACTCGATCAAGCCGCTGGGAATTCCCCGCGAAGTGCAGGCGGAGGGATTCGAGCGAACCACGTTTCGAGCCGTTTTTGAGAAGACGGCCGCCGATTTCAAGCTGGCCGTTCTCCAACCCGCGCATCCGGAAAACGGCGGCTACTATCGTTCCGACCACTTCAGCTTCGCCAAGCTGGGAGTGCCGGCATTTTCCATCGAAACCGGCGAGCACTTCAGCGGTCATCCCGAGTCCTGGGTCAAGGCTTCCAGCGAGGCCATGGACCGCAGCTATCACCAGCCCAGCGACGAGTACAGGGAGGAGTTCGACTACCGTTCCAACGCCGTGATGGCGCGCTTTGGCATTGCTCTGGGTTTCCACGCTGCCGACCAGTCCGCTCTGGTGCAGTGGAACCCGGGAATGGAACCCGGAAAATGAGTTCGAGGCAGCCAGGAAAAGTAACCCGTGGTAACGCACTAAAGTAACCTTCCGGAGGGTACAAAAGGACCTAGCCAAGGCGCGATCCTGTACTCCCGCTGGCATTGTTCCGTGTGATAAAGTCCGTACGTCAGCGCAGATAATCAAAAGACGCAAGGACCCAATGTCTCCGTTGCCTTTGTTCGGACGGGCAAAAATGCGCGAGATGGCGAGCCAGTTTCCGTTGGCCCGCTACGTCCCGCAGCTTACTCTCCAGGGATTGGTTGCCGGCGTTGACAATCTCCGTCCAGACATTTTTCTCAGTGCTGCGTTCACCTCGGTCGCGCGTGTCCACCTGGCCAATCTCATTGAGCAGCACGGCGACGTGGAGCAACTGGCCAGGGTGCCGGAAGAGAATCCATTTGGCGAATCACCCTACGGTCGCGCCCACATCAAGCACGATGCCTTGCCCGAGCCGGAGGTCGATTACCCGGCAAGATTCAAACAGTGTTTGAGCGAATTGCAGATTGCATCCCTGCGCCGGGCCCGCGAAGCCGACGACATGCAACTGGATCTGCTCTGCCGCGTGGGCCTGGTCAAATTCCTGCGCAACGAACTGGGATGGCAGTTCGCCCGCGTGCTCGATCTCTGCCGTGAAAACCTCAAGAAACGCGACGAACGCCGTCTCGAATTGCAGCAGATGGTGCTGCGCGACCGCTTCGTGCGCTTCCAGGTCAACAAACGCCAGATCTTGCGGTCCGTCGCCCATGATGTGCTGGCCACCATGAATGAGGTGGAGCGGGAGACGGTAGCCAGCACCCGGCACTCCCTGTTCGGCGAGCGCGAGGCCGCCGGCTACGAGGTTCTCACCAACCGCCTTCTGTTCCCGGATTCGGGCAAGGATCCATTCGTCCGGGCTGAGCATTACGCCCTGTTCGGAAGTTTCGATCGTGATCCTGACCTTTTCGATCACGTGGTTGTGATTGCCAAAAGTTTCCTCAAGGACCTGGGCGTGGCCAGCGGCGATGTGGAGGCTGAAGAGCTGCTCAACGTGCCCGAGAACGCCAAGGTGCTCATGTTCAGCGGGCTCACCGATAGTTCTCCGCGCGCCCGGGCGCAGCGGGCAATCACGTCCGCCTGGATGGAGACGCTGGAGCAGGCCGGGGTCATGGACTTTGTGGTGGCCGCCTATGAAACCGTTCCCATCCTGGGCGACTACGGCGCCGTTGTCTCTCCCCAGCAATTGAAGTGCGCCCTGATTCTCAAGCCTGAACTGCGCAAGGTCGAGGAGGTGCTGGAGACGCACGACCGGCGCCCGCCCGATAAGTTGCATGCGGCCGTGCAGCGGGTTCGCTCTGCCGGCAAAACGGAGCGCATGCGCTATGCCGCGCGATACTTCATCGATCTCTCGCGCTTTCATCGCGACGTGCGCAAGATGGAGGTGCTGGAGCAGACCCTGGAGTCGGTCAGCCTGCTCAACAACGAGCGCCTGCGCGAACTCTCCGAGATCAACGGTTCGCTCTACGAGTTCCTCCTGCCGGAAGAGCAAAAGCCGGCGGAAGAGCGGGTAAAGGATCACGTCGTGCTCAAGGCCGACGTTCGCGACTCAACCTTTCTGACCCGTTCCCTGCTGCAACGCGGATTGAACCCGGCATCGTTTTTCAGCCTCAACTTCTTCGAGCCGGTGAACAAGCTGCTGCCCGCCTACGGTGCGGAAAAAGTCTTCATTGAAGGCGACGCGGTGATCCTCACCCTGCTGGAAAACGAGGCCCAGCGCGGCTTTGGCGTGGCCCGCACCTGCGTCATGGCGCGTGAGATTCTGAACATCGTGCGCGCCTACAACAGCGCGTCCATGGAAAACGGCCTGCCCCCGCTGGAAATCGGCATCGGCATCGCCTATCAGAATTCTCCGCCGCTTTACCTCATGGACGGTGCCCACCGGGTCATGATCTCGGAGGCTTTGAATCTCAGCGACCGGCTCAGCGCCTGCCACAAGCGGGCCCGCCGTCACATCCAGGACGCCAATCCCATCTTCAACGTCTTCGTCTTCCAGACGGTCGAGGAACAGGCCGCGGCGGGCGCCGTCGAAGACTTCCTGCTCAACTACAACGTGGGCGGAATCCACCTGCCGCGGGCCGCCTTCGAAAAGATGCAGGAGGAGATTTCGCTGGAAGAGTTCAAGATGGAGCTACCCATGCCGTGGGGCATGGATACAGTCCGCCTGTTTCGCGGATTGGTTCCGGTCAGTCCCGGCGTCTTTCATCCCATCCTGGTGCGCGAGGGAAGAGCCGCCCAGGTCGAAGCCCGCGATTTCCGTTTTGTGCGCTGGGCCGGCCATCTCTACTACGAAGTCTGCTCGAACCCGGAACTGGCCACCCGGATTGAGACCCGCCACTCCGCCCAGACCACCTAGCTTTTTTCCACGCCAGACAGTTTTGCCGCCGTGTTGCCATGCGCACGGAAGATGCTGCGCGCCCGGTTCCGCGTGCGTTTGACCGCCTCCAAAGTTTCCTCTTGAGTAGTGTCATCCTGAGCGCCACCGAGGGCCCCCCGCGCGGCTCAAATCTCCAGCGCCGCTGCCGGGGCTTTTCTGCCACCACCCCCGCCCTGAGCCGCTCCCAGCCGGTCCCCGCACTTTCTATCGGTATCCCACCCCTTTGAGGCGGAACGGAACCGTGATCACCGCTTCCAGGTCGATTGCCTGTCCATCCTTCAGCGCCGGCCGGAACAGCCAGTGCGACAGCGCCTCGACGGCATTGCGGTCCAGTTGCGGGTCCAGGCTCTTGGCCACGGCGATGTTGCCCACGCTGCCGTCGGAGCGAATGATGGCCGTCAGTATCACCGTGCCCTGCACCCCATCCTGCATCAGTTCGCCGGGATAAGCGGGATCGAACTTGCTCAGCACCTCGGGCGCGGCAATCGGCGAGTGCTCGGCGCCTGGGTCGCGTTCAACAAAGTGGATGATCCAGCTCCCGGTCGCCGTGTTCAGGTTCGGCATGTTCACCGCAAGCGTGTAGGAGCGCCGTCCGGCAAAGATTCGATTCTCCAACGCGCTGCGTGGCGCCGCGCTTTCATGCGCGATGGCCGGATGCGGCGGGATGGACGGCACCGGCTTGGCTGGCGGAGTCCGCATGGCGGCCATCAACCGGGCGCGCACAGCCGGGTCGGCGGGCGCGGAGTTGGGAGTCGGAGCATTGGGCGCGGCCACCGCCGCGCCTGGCCCGGCGGCAGCGCCCACGCGGATGCCGTCGGGAGCGTTGGCCGCCAGCTTCGATCCGCCCGTGCCGCTGGACACCCCGGCTTCGGCGCCCGGCGTTCCCGAAGCTTCGCGGTGTCCCCCGGGCGATGCCGCAAAGGCCCCGCTGCGGTTGCCCGCGGGCAGTTCAACCGGGCCGTGTACCTCTGCCGGATGGAGATTCAGGGCGATGATCTGCGCCGCCGCCCGCCGCCCATCGCCAATCTGCTGCATCTCGGGCATGGGCCCGGCAACCCTGGGCGCAAGCTGCGCCAGGCTGGACGTGGTACTGCGGCCGCCCAGGCCAGTGTCGGGCGCCGCCTCCACCACCTTGGGCAGCAACGCTGGCAGCAGCAGGCGCGGATGGTCTTCGGTCGCAACCGGCGCGGCTTGGGCAACCTGCGGCTGCAACTGCGGAAGCCGCGACCGGGTGGCCAGGGAACTGGTATCGGCCGTCGGAGCGATCGCCGCCGGCATCAGTGCGGGCAACCGCAGGCTGGCCTGCTCGCGGGTGCTCACCCCCAGGGGCTGCACCGGAAGCACTGCCTGATAGGCCACAATGTTAGGAAGATTGACATCTTTCTGGAGCTTGATTTTAGGCGGACTGACGATCGTCTGGTGAAAATTGTCCGGGTTTTTCGGCAGCGAAAGAATCTCCTGTTTCGCCAGCACGGGATCATGCTTGCCGCGAGCCTGGGAATGGCTGGGCGCCCCGTGCAGTTCGGGCAGATACTGGCTGATGGTGAAATTTTCCTGTGCCCGCCGCGAGAGCGGCCGGTCCAGATGCACACTGGCTACGGGCCAGATTGAGACCGCGTACAGCAACCCCAGCAGCGCCGCATGGGCGCCAACCGAATCCGCCAGGCCACGGCGCGGAAAAGGCGTGCGGATATCCACATCCCGCCAGAAGCCTGGGTCAGGCGCCGAACTGGTCACCAGCAAAGGAACCACGCGTCCGCAGAGACGGTCGCCGAGGTTGCCGAAAAAGACCGCCCAGGGATTCGGCCAGGCCACCAGCAGGCGCAACCCTTCCGCGGCATCGGGCGCCGCGCCGTGGGACGGGCGCTTCGGGGCTCGGGATTTGAGAATCACTCGCAAGGCCGCCAATCGCGCGATTATACCCCGAGCGGCGGATCGCGCTGAACCGCCCGCGCCTCGGCTATACTCAATTCCAGTCCTATGAAAAACACTTTCGGAATTGTAGCCGGAATTACAGTATTGTCGCTTGCCATGGCCGTGGCCGCGCTGGCGCAATCGCCCGCCAAGGTCGAGCCCCAGGCCGGCGATGAGATCACCGGCCTGTATTCATTTGTCCACGAGGGAGAGTTCGTCCAGATCGAGGTGAATGAGGGTAAGGTTACGGGCCTGGTTTCGCGCTTCAAAGACGACAACCCGGATAAGCCTGAGTTCGTGGACCAGTACTTTGACCAGGCAAAGCTGGAAGGCGCGACCCTCAGCTTCCGCACCAAGCCGGCCGATGGCGTCTACTTTGAGTTCACGGGAGTGGTCGAGCGCGGTTCCGCCCGCACTCCGGCTGAAGAAGGTTATTGGAACGTGCGCGGAACCCTCACCGAGCAGCGCACCTCGGCGCCTGGAAAAGTCGTCCGGAAAGTGCAGCCACTGACCCTCAAGTCCTTCCCACAGGACACGGAGCCGAACCCGGCCACCGGAAAGGCAAAGATCGACTAAGCCGGATTCGCGGAAGGTGTATCCCGCGAATCAGCCGGATCCCCCACCTCCGCCGCGGCTTTATGCGGCAAGGTGGGAATCAGCGAGCTACACCAATCAGGGAATTGCCCTGGAGGTGGTCTCATAAATCGGTCTTGAAAGGGCACGGCTTCAGCCGTGCCGCAAGAAAGGCTGATTTCACGCGGCTTTAGCCGCTGAGGAAAAAGCCCAGCCGCCATCTGCCGCGCGCGCCGGCGCCTCAACTGCGCGGCGTAATGCCGGCCAGGCGGCGTTGCAGAAACTCTACGTGATCGGCCTCAAAGCTGGATAGGTCTTCATAAAGGGCGCGCAGCGCGGGGTCGCTGGCCATCGCGCCCAGCTCGCCATAAAAGTCGCGCGCCTGGTTTTCCGCGGACAGGGCAATGCGGAGCGCATTCAGCCGCGCCGTGACCGCGCTGGAGGAGTCGAAAATCTCTTCCCCGACAAGCCGGGGCAGTTCGATGATCTCGATCACGTCGGCCTCGGTCAGGCTGCAGCTCGCCTGCCCGTACTGCGCCGTGTAGCGTTCCTGCAGCAGGGTGCTGTGATGCCGTTCCTCGACCGCCATGTCCCAGAGCACGCCGGCAATTTCCAGCGAAGTGGAATCCTGGAAGGAGACGAACAGTTCCGCGAAGTTGTGGTAGATCTCCGCGTTGCGTTCCTCGATGAAAATGGCCACGTGCAGCGCTTCCTGTGGCGAGAGCGATCCAAAGCTGCGTTTCATGAAGGCAACCTATCCTTCCCGCGCGGCACAGCAAAGCAGCGCTGCAAGAGGGACAATCCGTGCACGTCGGCCGGCTGGGATCGGCTCCCATCCGTAGCTGAATCAACCGCGCTTCTCCGGTTTCTACACCTCTCCGCTGGGCTGTAGTGTCGCCTTCAGTTGCGCGATGGTGGTGCGCAGCCAGGCTTCCAGGGCAATCACCATGCGGCCCGGGTCCTTCTGCTCCATCAACCCCGCAATGGTTTCACCGGAGGCGTTCAGCCGGATGTGGTGACAGGGGAACTCTTCCCCTTGTTTGTCCCTGGGAACGAACTGGTGAAGGAGGCACTCGCGGCAGGCATGAGCTCGCAGCGGATCGCCAAAATTGATGCAGGCAATGGTCCCCAGAAACGGAGACTGCTGCCCAAGTGCTGCCAGATCGTGGTCGAAGCCGCCCTGCTCGAGATAGTTCAACTCGAAGCAAAGTATATCCAGTACTTCGCGCAAATCCTCAGACATGGCACCTCTCCGAAGCCTACCAGCCCAGTAGAGTCTGTCGCAATGGAGGCGGCAAGGATGTGATTGATCTCACCCCGTTCAGTGACAAATCCGGCCGTCCGCGGATGCCCGGGTCCGGACCAGGCAATCTTTGCCGGTGAAAAAGGTCAAGCCGGCGCGGCTGGCAACCCCGGCTCTATGAAAAGTCAACTGGCAGGACCGCTTCCTGCCCGCAATCACCCGGCGGTGTGACTGGCCTCACTGTACAAAACAGCGGTTGCGGACTAGGTTGATTGCGGCCTTTAGCGAGCACCCCTCTCAAGCGGCCACATCATGAGGAGCAGTCCGCCGGAAGGTTGAGGAGACGGAATGGACGGAAACGTAGCCAAGAGAAAACCACCGCCGGCAAGCGGTCCCGCTTCGGCGCGCAACTCCGCCTTCCTGAACTCAAAAGGAGACGTAAACCATGTTACGGCCGGCTTCCTTCAGGTTGGTGTCGGTAGTCGCTCTAATTGTCCTGCTCGCATTCCTCGTGGTTCATGCCCAGGGGTCTGCGCTCAAATACGACAAGAGCAGCGAAGTTAGAATAAAAGGCGTGATCGACGAAGTGAAAACCGGCGCCGACAAAAGTGTCCACGTCACGCTGAAAAACGACAAGGGGCTGCTGGACGTGATGATTGCCCCGGAGAAATTCCTGAAAGAGATGGAAATCACGTTTGAGAAAGGCGACGCGATCGAAGTCCTGGGTTCGCAACTGGCGGTCGATGGAACTCCGCTTTTGCTGGCCCGCGAGGTGACCCGCAACGGCGACGTGATGACCATGCGGGACGATAAAGGGAAACCTGTGTGGGTGGGCTGGATGCCGTAAATCTTTCGCGGATTTTCTTCGCGACGTAAGGCTCCCCGGACCGCCGTTTTCCGGAAAACGCAACCGCCCGGTCAAGGCATTAACTATTTATAAATCGTCCAGCTTCTCGCTGTTGCCTACTCAGTGAATGGTTCGGCACCTTGCAAAACCATTCACTGAGTAGTAATAAAGCGGTTCCAAACCATTATCCTTTGTGGCAATCGTTGTCCCCATTTCTCTCCCACCAGGACATCGGCTACGCACAGCTTTCAGGGTTGCGCCGGCCGCCGGCGGTCTGGTTTCGAGCCGCTGGACAGAAGCCAAGCCGCAGCTGAGGCCGCCCTGCTTCCTTTTATCATATACTCATGCAGTGGATTTGCCGCCGGCCGGCCGGACTACTTCTTCCTGACGGGAGGAATCACCAGCGGCCGCCGCACCGGCACCAGACCCTCCTTGGGCATGGCCTGGTTGGCGCGCGTCATCACTTCCTGCTGCACGTACTTCACGAACTCCTGCATCTGGATCTGCATCTGCTCCATGCGCTCCCTCATGTTGAGGATGATGCCGATGCCCGCGATGTTAACGCCCAGATCGCGCGCCAGCGACAGGATGAACTCCAGGCGCTTGAGATCGTCCTCGGTATACAGGCGGGTGTTGCCATCGCTGCGTGAAGGTTTGAGTAAACCCTCACGCTCGTACAGCCGGAGCGTCTGCGGGTGGATTTCATACATCTCGGCTACCACCGAAATCATGTACGCGCCCTTGCCTTTACGTTTCGTCATAGGGGTACCAGATTTGTGTTCCCGATTCTATCGCACCAGCCGCCAGCCGATGCTCGGCTGCGCACTAGATCTTGCTCCACAACTCGGCCCGTGGATTTTCCGGGTGCAACTTTTCCAGCTTCTGCCAGAGTTCCTTGGCTTCCACGTTGGGAATCTCCGGGACCACGATGCGTATCTCGACGATCTGGTCTCCGATCACGCCGGGGCGGGTTGCCGACGGCACGCCCTTCTCGCGCATGCGCAGTTTTTGCCCGGTCTGCGTGCCGGGAGGAATTCTCAATACCGTGCGGCCGTCGATGGTGGGCACTTCGATCTTGGCGCCGAGTGCAGCCTCCCAGGGAAGGATCGGCAGGGTCATGCTGATGTCGTCGGCATCGCGATGAAAGATGGGATGCTCGCCGATGTGCACAATGAGGTAGAGATCGCCGGGCGGCCCGCCGCGGGTTCCAGGACTGCCTTTGCCGGCAAGCCGGATGCGCTGGCCATCGCGGGTGCCGGGTTTGATTCGGAACGAAACGGGTTCGGGCGTCATGCGGCCCAGCGACGATGGGCGCTGGATGTTGAGCTTCATGTCACCGCCGCGAATCGACTCCCAGAAGGGAACCTGCACCGTGTACTCGGCGTCGGCGCCAGCCGCGTTGGCCGGCTCCTGCGCAACTCCGCCGCCGAACATGCCGGAGAAAATGTCGCGAAAACTTCCGCCGCGCCCGCCCTGCTGTGCTCCAAAATCAAAATCGCGGAAGTCGAAATCCGCGGGTTGCCCGCCCGCCTGGCTGTAGCCGCCGAACGGGTTGCCCCCGGCGCCGGCGTAAGGATTTCCACCATGCGCCGCGCCGCTGTTGGCGTAGGCCTCGGCCGCCTTGGGATCGATGTTGTCGGAATAGAAGCCAAGCTGGTCGTAAATCTTGCGCTTCTTGGGATCGCTCAAAACCTCGTTGGCTTCGGAAAGCTCCTTGAACTTCTCTTCCGACCTCTTGTCGCCCGGATTCACGTCGGGATGATACTTGCGCGCAAGTTTGCGGAAGGCTTTGCGTACATCGTCAGCCGTGGCAGTTTTTTTCACGCCAAGGATGGCGTAGTAGTCTTTTTTGTCCGTTGCAGCCATGGTTGTTATTCTTCTTCCCGCTGCTTCTGCTAAGTCAAGATGCCCTGCGCCTCAGCATACTTGCGCATTTCGAACTCGGCCACTCATTTCTCATCGGAGCCGCCCCATTGCAAACCAATCCGAGCTTCGTGCTGTTTCCGGGAATCTCCAGGACTTCGACTTCCGGCTAAAATTTGCTGCCCCTGCAGTCAGGCGCCTTGCGGGCGCAGCGCTGCAGGGGCAGACGGATGGAATGTTCTCCAGGGGCTCGTGGTGTTGCTGGTCATTGCGGCGCGCTGCCGTTAAACGGCGAAAGCAGGATAGGAGCCGTCAGCGGCGTGCCGTCATTGTGTATCTCTATCGACTCCACGCCGCCGCCGGAAGACGTCAGCAGACACCACCGCGCCGCACTGGGATTGAAAGTGAAAAGGTACGGAATGCCGTTGACTTCAAAATTCATATCTCCTCCATTTCGCGAGCCGGCTTGAACTTCTGTTCGATGCAAACTGGGCTGCTGCCCGGCGGCCGAAGCATCCACGCTCCGGCCGCCGGATTGATCCCTTCCCGCTTACGTCGAGCCGCTGCTTATTTCTTGTCTTCTACGTCCACGTACTCAGCGTCGATCACGCCGTCGTCCTTCTTGGCTTCGGACTTCGGCTGCGCCTCGCCCGGCTGAGCCGCGGCATCCGGGCCCGGCGGAGTTGCCTTGTACATCGCTTCCGCCAGCTTGTGCGAAGCGGTCTGAAGCCGGTCACGCGCGGTCTGCATCGACTTGTGATCGCCGCCCTCCAGGGCCTTCTTGGCATCGCCGAGTGCGTTTTCCACTTCGCCGCGCTCGCCGCCGGAGATCTTGTCGCCGTTCTCCTTCAGCATCTTCTCCACCTGGTAGACCATGGCGTCGAGCTGGTTGCGCGTCTCCACTTCTTCGCGCTTCTGCTTGTCTTCGGCCGAGTGCGCCTCGGCTTCCTTGGCCATGCGCTCCACTTCTTCCTTGCTCAAACCGCTGGAGGAAGTGATGGCAATCTTCTGATCCTTGCCGGTGGCAACGTCCTTGGCCGTCACATTCAGAATGCCGTTGGCGTCGATGTCAAAGGTGACCTCGATCTGCGGCACGCCACGCGGCGCCATTGGAAGCCCGGAGAGATGGAACTTGCCCAGGGTGCGGTTCTGCGCCGCCATGGGCCGCTCGCCTTGCAGAACGTGAACCTCCACCGAAGTCTGATTGTCGGCAGCGGTCGAGAAATTTTCGCTCTTGCGCGTCGGGATCGTGGTGTTTCGCGGAATCATGGTGGTGGCCACGCCGCCGTAAGTCTCAATCGAGAGCGAGAGCGGGGTGACATCGAGCAGCAGCAGATCCTTGACCTCTCCCTGCAAAACACCGCCCTGGATGGCCGCGCCAATGGCAACCACTTCATCGGGATTGACGCCACGATGCGGCTCGCGTCCGAAGAATTCCTTGACCTTCTGCTGAATCATCGGCATCCGGGTCTGACCGCCGACGAGCACGACTTCGTCAATCTTGCCGGCATCGATGCCCGCATCCTTGAGCGCCTGCACGCAGGGCTTGATCGAGTTATCGATCAGGTCGCGTACCATATCCTCGAGTTTGGCGCGAGTCAGGGTCTTGACCAGGTGCTTGGGGCCGGATGCATCGGCCGTGATGAACGGCAGATTGATCTCGGTCTGCATGGTGGTGGAAAGCTCGATCTTGGCGCGTTCGGCGGCGTCGCGCAGACGCTGCATCGCCATCTCGTTTCCCTTGTTGCGCAGGTCGAGTCCGTAATCTTTGCGGAATTCATCGGCCAGCCAGCCCACCACGCGCTGATCAATGTTGTCGCCGCCCAGGTGGGTATCGCCGTTGGTGGACTTGACCTCGATGACGCCTTCGCCAACCTCGAGAATTGAGATATCAAAGGTGCCTCCGCCGAAGTCGTACACGGCGATGGTCTCGTCCTTCTTCCGGTCAAGTCCATAGGCTAGCGCGGCCGCCGTAGGCTCGTTGATAATACGTTTCACGTCAAGCCCGGCGATTTTGCCCGCGTCCTTGGTGGCCTGGCGCTGCGAGTCGTTAAAATACGCGGGAACCGTAATGACGGCTTCCGTAACCGGCCCGCCAAGATAGTCCTCGGCGGCTTTCTTCAGCTTTTGCAGAATCATGGCCGAAACCTGGGGCGGAGTGTATTCCTTGCCCTGCGCCTCGATCGCCACGTGGTCGCCCGACTGAACCACCTTGTAGGGAACCATCTTCATCTCTTCGCTGACTTCGTCAAAGCGACGTCCCATGAAACGCTTGATGGAGAAAATGGTGTTCTCCGGGTTGGTGATTGCCTGGTTCTTGGCGACCTGGCCGACGGGGCGCTCGCCCGTCTTGGTAAAGCCGACCACGGAAGGTGTGGTTCGACCGCCTTCCTCATTGGGAATTACCTTTGGCTCGCCGCCTTCCATGACGGCTACAACCGAGTTAGTGGTTCCCAGATCGATTCCAATAATCTTTGCCATAGCTATTTGCCTCCTGCGCTCAAGCTGAAAAGGATGTTGAGGTTGGCACCCCCGCAGGAGCCACCGAACCCGCCGCAGCGTCCGTTGGACGCCCTACTCATACCTAATATAGTTGCAATGATAGAACCTGAGTGAGTTACTGTCAACTTAATAGATGAGGCAGATCCACTGAAAGATGCACGAAGAGTTCGCCAGCATAAGTCGCCCTAAGTCATTGATCGGCTAACCAGTTTCTAGGGAACTTTTCCGGAAGGACGAAAAAGTCCCGCGGCAGAGGGAGGGTGATTCTTGACCGTGGGACCCTGGCAGGACATTATTTTATCCCCATGAAATGGATTTAGGGGCTAGAACCGGCATTGCGGAGAAGGTGAACGATCTTCCTGAAAGGGGAGCTTCGTGCCGAAGCGGGACATACAATTCCCGTTTGGGACTGGGAGCCTTGCTTGAGGCTGGGCCAAGGTTGCCGGTTGCTCTAACGGCGAGGTACATAAATTGCTTTTGTTCAGTCACTTGTGACTTGAATGAGGCAGGTTTGGGATTTTGTTGGCAGTCTCAAAGGATTTGGGCACCTGAATTGCATTGTCTCTGGATAGGGGGCCAAATGAACAGCCGGGAAAACAGATTCCAGACGTGCGGAGATCAGCTGGAGATACTCGACAAGGAGCATACCGAGATTCATCGCCAATACATCGAGCTCGATGACGCCATCCTGCAGGGCGAGGGCTCAGCCCGAATCCTGGAAGCGGCCGCCGAACTGGCCCAGACCATGGGAACGCATTTCACTCACGAGGGGCAGTTCCAGGAGACGAATTCGATTCCCGTCTTCGAAGAACAGAGCAGCGCAGGGAAGACAACCATGGCCGAGATCATGATGATTGCCCAGAGGCTGAAGCAGGGAGAAATTTACGCAGCCCTGCGCCTGCGAGGACTGTGCAAGGGATGGATGCACGAACACATGTATTTTGAAAACGTGGAGTTCGGGATTGCGTCCCTGGCGTTTGTCAATGAGCCGGACGGGATTCGGGCGCAGCTTTAATCAGCCCGGCCGCTCTGTGGCTGCGAGCCACTGGTGGCGCCAAGACCTTTGTGGCAAGCGGCGCCTCCTGGTTGCACCTTGTAGATGGGGGAGCTGACGCGGCGGCGGCCTTACCCTGTGCAGGTAGAGGCCGCCGCATTTTCTTGTTCCCTTCCAACTGCGTCCAGCTCAGAAAGCTTCCTCCCGCGGTCGAACTTTCCGCACTGTCCAGAATTTACAAGTTCACGGCATCCAGCGAGGTGGCGGGTGTCTCCACCGGTACGTTTTTCCCGGCAGCCTCGGAGCTGGCTTTCGGTTTCTTCCCGGCAAACATCGGAAGCCGGCCCACCACGTACACGCCCACAAGAAAACAGACGACAAGGGATAGAGCGCACACCGCAAGATATTTGACGTAGATATTCCAGTGATATCCCCGCACCACGAGAGTGGAAAGCAGCACGATCGGCATGTGTACCCAGTAGATGGCATAGGAACTGGCAGCCAACTTTGTCAGCAAGCCAGAAGTCCAGTCCAGATAGCTATGGAAGAGACCGAGAAGCGCAAGAATCGTACAGAGGCAGAACAAACAATGCAGCATGTTATTTCCCGCACGGAGTGGCAACCGCACCATGTGGAAGCTGAAGTATAGCTTGTACCAGCAAAACATGCCGCCGGTAACCACCGCCAGCGGCAGCCAAAGGGCGACGCGGGGAGTGTAACCTCCGGTCCCAAACCATCGCTTGCGATAGGCGTAGACACCGAGCGCAAAGTAGAAAACGTAAAGTGAAACACGGGTCGGCTGGACCCACAAGACGTACTTGACCGGAATCCAGGCAATGTCGGACCAGAACTGATTGACGATGGTAAAGACCGCGCTCGGAACGAGCCAGAAAAGCAGGAGAAATCCTAATCCCGGCGGGGTGGTCTTGTCGTCGGTTTTGCCGAGCGGCTGGTACATGGAGTAGACCAGCGAGAGGACAATGTAGAAGACGGTGAGCACGCCGAGGAACCAGAGAGCTCCCTGGGTGTTAAAGGCTTTGGTAAAGAACATGTGCAACCAGAAGTAGGCGAAACTGGGCTCTTTATGCCGGGCGACCAGCCAGATGTACGGAGACGTAGGAGCGATGATCAGGAAGCCCAGAATCCACGGCAGCACAATGCGCAGCAGCTTGTCCTTCCAAAACTCCCCTTGCCCCTTCTTGGCCAGCGACGCGATCGCGAAATAACCGGCGACCATGAACAGGACCGGCATGATGGGAATATCGGTGAGCACAACGAGCATGAGGAAAAATAGATTCTGCTGAGGATCGATGACCGGCCACCAGGAAGGACAGTAAACCATGAAGGCCATTGCAGCATGAAATACGACGACAACCAGGACGACAAAGGAACGAAGATTATCAAGGTAGTAGTGACGCACTGGGCGCACTACGTTGGCGGACATTGCAGCCGTGGTACTCATGGAACCTCCACTAGAGCCCGCAAGCTGAACAGCGAATCCTGCAGGAACGGTTTCCGACATCACGTGCTTTGGTTATAGTTCAAAAAAATACTGATCGCTCATCCGCTTCGTGAGTGTTTTATTTTGGCAGGTTCTCGAAGCTGGGAGATTGAAAATTCACCAGCGTATTGTCCGAGAACACCGTGGTCATGTGGTTCGCCAGGTTGTAGGCGTACGTCTGATAGATTCCTGACCGGTTGGAGTCGTAAATGATCATTGACTCATCCGCGCTCCAGCTTGGGTTTTCAGACACCTGAGAGAGATCGTAACTCGTGATCGCCACCGGATGTGAAACCACACCGGTTTTGGCGTCAAAATCCGCGTAATACAGCACGTTGTCGTTTCTCGTGACCATGTCGCCATCGCCGTCAAGCATGTAGGCGATCCGGGTCTCGCTGGGCGAGACGCTCAGCGCCTGCCAGAGCTGGGTTTCCGTGATTGGCCGCGTGATCTCCTGGTAGCCGGGCGTACCTCCGGGCTTGGGCGTCAGCAGGAAGGACTTGGCCACCGCGCGCCCGCTCGACCAGTCGATCCGGTCGATGAAGATGCGGCCGTCCTTCAGCCCGGAAAAGGCGTGTTCGTAGCCATTCTCAGGAGTTGATACCAGAACCTCGCTTCCCGGCGCGCCATCCGGAGAGATCAGGTAAATGTCGTTGGAAGTTTCGCCGCGGACCGCGTAGCGATTGAAGATGACCCGGTTCGTGCCGTCTCGCGTCCAGGTGGGGCTGAAGTCGGTATACTTTCCCGTGCTCAGTGCCGTGGGCTGGCTGCCATCGGAATGGATCACACAGATTGCGTTTCTCCACTCGTCAAACCTGCTTCCCATGTACAACGGGTGGAAATACGCCAGCATGGAGCCGGTCTTGGACCAGGAAGGCTCGAAATCGCCTCCCCAGCTTACATACCGCCTGGCTTGACCGGCGCCGTTGATGCTGATTTGCCAGTTGCCCGAGGCCGCCCAGCGCGCCGTGGTCCCCGCCTTATCAGCCGGGGAAGTCTTGGCCGGTTCCGGATGAGAAGACCATGCTGCGGGAATTCCACCACAGGCGCTCGAGGGCATGGGCTCCACAGCTGCATTGCCTTGCGCATTTGAGCCCCCCTTACATCCGGCAAGGGACATGAGGATGACTGCGCAAACAATCGCCGAGACTTTGATCACAAATCCTGGTTGAAATCCACCACCCGACCCGGAACCCATTCGACTGCCGCTACCGGAGCACCTCTGGCGCATCCGAATCATGAAACCCTCCCCTGAACCGAAATTTCTTCCGACCTCAAGCGAGCCGGGCGAGCCGTTCCCGCGAGAGTAGTTTGAATTTTATTCGTGATTAACGATTTCACGTTGGCAAGAATCTGTCACCCGTAAGAAATTACAGGTGCTTCTGACAACGGCTGCGGGGTTGTCCCGGCGAAGGCAGGCAGTCAGCCCAACGGAATAAGTCCGCGCCGGATCGCAATGGCGACGGCCTGCGGCCGGTTCAGCGCGCCCAGCTTGCCCATCAGGTTATACACGTGGAAGTTGATGGTCCGCTCGCTGACGCCGAGTACCACGGAAATGTCCCATGAACTCTTACCCTCCTTCAGCCAGTTGAGGACCTGCTGTTCACGCACAGAGAGGGTGGTGTCGCAAGCATCCTTGCGCTCGTGGCTGGCAGCGCGCAATAGTGCCAGGTGCAGGTGGGGCATTAAATGCTCCAGTATGTCCACCATCCGGAGGTCATACTTCACGGAGGGTCCCATGAAGCAGCAAAAGCTACCGCTTCCTCCCAGGGTAGAGTTGGCGCAGCCATGGGCGTACCCGCTGGTCATGTCGAAATCCGCCGCAAGCGAGAAAAGTCTTCCGGACGGCTCCGCTCTCATTTGCACGCCACTTCGCGGCAGGCAATACGTTTGTGTGTCAAAGGACCAGTACTGAACTTCAAAGGTCCTGAAGTTCTGGGCTGTCACGGCATCCAGCGGGAGACATTCCCTCCTGTCGTACTCCAGGCAGAACTCAATCGGCAGGCTGATATCGAAAGAGTCCGTCAATGTAACCCTGTCACTGCAGGCGTCGTAGCAGCCGAGTCCGGCTCCGCCGAAATCGAATGGAAATAGTTTCTGAATCTCGGGAAACACTTTCTCCCGGATGTTTCTCTCGGTCTCGGCGGAAAGACACTCCCGAATGACCTCCAGGAGTAAAAGGGCATCGTTACCAGAGAGGCATGTGCGGAGTTGTGGCATCTGCATCGCGCTTCCCCCTGGTACCCGCCGTATTTTAGGACAGCTTCCCATAGTTCTTCAAACGATGGTCGCCTTTGCGTCTCATCTCACCGGTTTCATCCTGACTATCTTATCCCGTGTGATCGAGAATGTTCCGTCGTGGGTTGAGAATGACTGCGCTGACATCTCTGGAACCTGGCGCCAAGGCAGAAAAAGCACCCCGCAGCAGAGTCCTAGCTGATGCGGAGTGCTCCCGGATAAATCCATTCCGTGTGGTTACCGCTTCTCAGGCTCCTTCGGAGCAGCCTTCTCCTCATGCGAGGCTGCTGCCGGATGCGGAGCTGCTGCCGGATGCGGAGCTGCCGCGGCAGGCTTTGGAGCTGCTGCCGGTTTTGGAGCTGCTGCCGGTTTTGGAGCTGCTGCCGGTTTTGGAACTGCTGCCGGTTTTGGGGCTGCGGCTGGTTTTGGAGCTGCGGCTGGTTTTGGAGCGGCTGCCGGTTTCGGTGCTGCTGCCGGTTTTGGAGTTGCTGCCGGTTTTGGAGTTGCTGCTGGTTTTGGAGTTGCGGCTGCAGGTTTTGGAGCTGCGGCTGCTGGTTTTGCCGGGGCAGCCGCGGTCTTGGCCGCGGGTGGCATCGACTTTGCCGTGGCTTTCAGGCTCGCCGGGTCAACTTTGCCGCCGGCGGCTTTCGCCGGGACGACGCTCTTGGGTGAAAAATCACCAGGTTTCGAGGTTGCCGCGATTGCCGGTTTGCCGCCGTTGTTCTTTGCCAGCAGCTGAGGGTTCTTGGCGGCAGCGCTCTCATGCTGCGTTTGCATCGCCGTCGGTTGCACGTGGTTCTCGTGTGCCGCGGCCTGCTCTGCCGCCGTCGGTTGGGCTCGAGTGCCGCCGGTGCCGCCGTTGAAACTCACGTTGTTCACGGTTGTGTTGTTTACGATGACGGTCTTGTTTACATATACGTTGGTGAAGTGGGGGCCGCCGCCTACGTTCATGACCGCGGTGTTGTAAAAGAATGCGCCGCCGCGCCATTCCCCGCCGCCGAATCCCACACCGCCGAATCCAAAGCCGTAGTTAACGCCTCCATAGAAACCGACGTGAGGTCCCCAGTAGCCGCCGTTCCAGGCATAGTTTCCATTTACCCAGCCCCAGTAGCCGGGCGTCCAGAGCAGGCCTGGAGTTGGCGCCGGAACCCAGGTTCCAGGAACCCAGTAATAGCCTTCGTCTCCCCAAGCCCAGTATCCTGGTGTCCACATGTAGCCAGGCTCAGGGCAAACCGGCTGTACATAAACGGGTAGTGGCGGCGGAGCCACCGTGATTGAAAAGAATATGCCCGCAAACGACGCGGACGTCAGGGCCAGCGTCAGCATTGCGAGTACCAGCAGACGAGTGAACCGAATGGTATGCATGTGTAAGCCTTTCCATCGCCGTAGACTACCGGAAAAAGTGGTTCGTCGATGTGACTGATTGCCGGGTGTTCCTGCAATCGACTTTACAACTTGCGAAACCTGACTTGCGCCTTCATGACTCCTCGGCTCTGTTGAACACGCACAGAACCAGGAAGTCGCGGGCGGCTGCTGCTGCCAGCAGAGAGAAGACCTGCCTGAGCACGACCCAGTTGCAGCCCGGCAGAACTTGTTCTGCAGATCGATAGCGCGAACACCAACTCTGGCGCCGCGCATGGCTAATCGTAGCGTTCGAAAATGACGCGCTTCTTGTCCCAGCCACACTCTTCCAGGAGCAGGCGGCGCACCGAAGTGACCATCTCATTAAGACCGCAAATATAAACGTGCATATCCTTTCGTCCGCCAACGATCCTGCGAACGTGCTCCTGAACGTATCCGCGGCCTCCAGCCCAGTTTTCCGGCGGCCGGCTGAGGGTGGCGATGTATTGGAAATTCGGCTGCCCGGCAGCAAGCCGTTCAAATTCATCCTGATAATATACATCCTCCGGGTAGCGGGTGCCATAAACTAGCCATATCCGGCGGCCGTTGTGGCGCTGCTGGCCGCTTCCGTCGGCTCCGAACAGGTGTTGTACCATGCTGCGGAACGGCGCAACGCCGGTGCCGGTGGCGACAAAGATGACGTCCTCGACTTCGGGCTTGAGCACGAACAGGCCGTGGGGACCGTGAAAGCGTGCGACTTCACCGATCTCACGGTCGCAGAGAAAGTTGGACATGAATCCTTCGTCGACCCGGTTGAGGCAGAGGTCGAAGGTGTTGTTGCCGCGCGGCGGCGAAGCGATGGAGTAGGCGCGAGTGACGAATTTATCGCCGCGCGGTTCGCGGACGGAGATGAACTGCCCGGCCAGGAAGTCGAATGAAGTTAACTCCTCGATATCGAATTCGAGGTGTTTGGTTTTCTCCGAGATGATCACGGAGCGGGTGAGCCGGGCGGTGAGCAGGGTGTGTTCCATGTCTTTCCTTCGCAGCCGGGTGTATCCGCTATTCTAAAGCACGGTGGATGCCAGTGCTGAAAGCCGTTCCGAATGGACTCAAAAGTGCATGGAGCCGGATCCCGGTGCGACGCATCCAAACATTCACCGGGCCAAACTCCGGGCTGCGAAGACGTCGAACAGTTCGAGGAGGAAGCGATGAGTATTGCGCCACTGGAAAACCTGGTGGAAGCCGAGCTTGTAATCGACTTCGGCGGCAGGAAAACAACTTACACGCTGGCCAAGCCGGTGGTCACCATCGGCCGCCGTCCGGATAATGACGTGGTGATTTCCGAGCCGCGCGTCTCACGCGCCCACGCGCAGATCGAGCGCCGCGGTTCTGAATATTACCTCACCGACCTGGGCAGCAGCCACGGAACCTTCGTCAACGGGGAGACGACGCAGAATCGCCGGCTGCAGGGCGGCGACCGCATTGAACTGGGCGCGACCGATGGCGTCAGCCTGCTTTTCAAGGACGCGCACACTTCTTCCGCCAACCCGGCGCCGGATCCGCGCGAGTTGCTTTCCATGATCATGGCCCGGAAGACATCTTCCGAGCAGCCCGGCGAATTGCATCTGCTGCGCTTGTTCATCGAAGGCGCGCGCGCCCTGAATGCTTCCTCGGTTCTCAGCGAGGTGCTGATGAATCTGGTGGAGTCATCCTTGCGGCTGACCAAGGCCGAGCGCGGCTTTGTATTTTTATGCAAGGAAAATGGGCGGCTGGAACTGGCCGCGGGGCGCAGTGAACGCGGCGACATCCTGACCGAGGCGAAGGGAATTTCACATTCGGTGCTGCATGATGTGATCACTTCGGCCTCCGAATTTGTGCTCAGCGTGGGCGATCCGGGGATGACCGGGCGGGAGAGCATCATCGCCCATGATCTGCGCAGCATCGTCTGCATCCCCTTGCGCAAATCGCAGTTTCGCGACGGGGGCTGCGGCGAGCATGGGGCGATGGGGGTTCTCTACCTCGATAGCCGCATCGAGAAGGGCAGGCTTCCGGATGTGAGTCACGAACTGATCAGCGCCATTGCCCGCGAGGCTGCGGCCCTGGTCGAGAATGCCTACCTGGTGAAGTCCGAACAGGAGGCGCTGGCCTACCAGAGAGAATTGGCCATTGCCTCGACGATTCAACAGAGCATGATGACGGTGAAGATTCCATCGCTGTCGTTTGCCGAGGTCGAGGCCCGCAACATCTCCTGCAAAGAGATCGGGGGCGACTTTTACGACGTGATCCGGCTGTCGGATTGCGTGGCCGTGGTGGTTGCGGATGTATCCGGCAAGGGAATTCCGGCGGCGCTGCTGGCCTCGGTGCTGCAGGGAGCGATTTATCCCCAACTGCGCCAGGGTCTGGCACTGGAACAGATTGCCGAAGGGTTGAACCTTTACGTTTACAACAAGATCGTCGGACAGAAGTATGCAACCCTTTTGATGATGAAGCTGTACGAGAACGGCGAGTTGGAGTACATCAATTGCGGCCACGTAAAACCGCTGCTGCATTCCGCGGATACGATCCGCTGCCTGGACAACGAAAATCTGCCGGTGGGGCTGCTCTCTCCGGTTACGTTCACCAGCGGACGCGAGCGACTGCGCAACGGGGACCGGCTGCTTCTGTTTACGGATGGCGTGGTGGAGGCGGAAAACCAGGACGGAGACTTTTTTGGAAACGAGGGACTGGAGGCTGCGCTCGCGTCGGAGTTTTCACTTGACCGCTTGTTCTCCGCGCTCGATGCCTACCGCGCCCAGACACCGCTTTCCGATGACTGCACCGCGCTCTGTCTTCGCTACGGGCAGAAAACCAGCTAGAGCGGAGGCGCGCCATGCAGACACGCCAATCGATTTGCGATGTCGGCCCTCTGCAATGAAAACGTCGCGGCCAGTGCTCCCCGCGTGTCCATCGCGGCCGGCGGCTGCAACCGATCAGGGACTCCCGCGGCCGGCCAGCCGCGTCATGCGCGAGTCACCTTCTCCAGCAGGTACAGGTAGGAGCGGTAGACTTCGCCGGTGGCGCGGGTCATGCCGATCTCACAGGTGCGGCTGCTGGAGTAACACCCGGCATGCTGGTGAGCCTTGATCTCGCGGGCTTCGCCAGCCGTAGCCGAGGCGGTAAGTTCGGGGTACATGAAGCCGCGATCTCCGGCAAAGGCGCAGCAGCCCAGGCTGGCAGGGACGAAGACTTCGCCGCTGCACCGGCGCGCAATGGCTTCCAGCTTTCCGCTGAGTCCCATCTTGACGGCGGAACAGACCGGGTGCAGCGCCACCGATGTTTCCGGATGATTCACCTTGAGTTTGGAAAGCAATTGGTCGTGGACAAAATCGATGCTGTCAACGATCTTCAAGCGGTCAAAGCACTGCTGATTTTGCGGCGTAAGGTATTCGCGCGCATGGGCGAGTCCATAGGTACAGGGACTGGTATCGACCATGATGGGCAGCGCGCCCTGATTGGACCAGTTCCAGAAATTTTCGATGACTTGATTCAGCATGGCATCGCGCGATTCCTCAAAACCCTTGGAAGAATAGGGAGTGGCGCAGCAGTTTCCGGCCACGTCCTCGGGAATCCACAAAGGGACGCCCGCGCGCTCGGCGATTGCGACGGTGGCCTGCATCAGGGACATCTGGCTGGGTTCGCCGGGAAGCCGCCCCATGACACGCGATATACAGGCGGGAAAATACACGGCTTGTGCGGCGAAACGATTGGTAGGCGGGATACCGCCTTTGGTCGCGTAAGGCATCTCGGCCGTCCAAACCGGCATGTTGGGGCCGATCGCCTTGCGCATGGCTCCAGTGATCACCTGCACGCCCTTCACTCCGACGATGTGCTCGGCCAGATGGCCGGCGGTCAGCCCGAGACGGACCAGGCGTTCGACCAGCGCAAAGGAGTCGAAGGTAAACCTGGCGACACCTTTGGCGAAGGACGAGTTACGCAGCGCGCGGAAGCGTTTGACCAGCTTGCCGGTATCGATGCTGACCGGGCAGGTGGTGGCGCAAAGTCCGTCGGCGGCGCAGGTGTCGAGCGCCATGTAGGGAAAATCACGGTCGAGTTGGGTGAGTAACTCGCTGCCGCCGAGTTGCTGCTGGCGGACCATTTCACGGCGGACGACGATGCGCTGACGCGGCGTGAGGGTGAGGTCGCGGCTGGGACAGCGCGGCTCGCAGTATCCACACTCGATGCACTTGTCGATCTCAGGCTCGACCGTGGGCAACTGCTTGAGGTCGCGGAGATGGGCGCGCGGGTCGGGATTGATGATGACGCCGGGATTGAGCAGGCCGGTGGGGTCGGCCAGCGACTTGAGCTGGCGCATGATCTCGTAGGCTTCCGCGCCCCACTCGGTTGCGACGAACGGGGCCATGTTGCGTCCCGTTCCGTGTTCGGCCTTCAGCGCCCCATCGTAACGGTTGACCACGAGCTCCACCACATCGTCGATGAGGTGCGAGTACTGGTCGATGGCTCGCTGATCGTTGAACGACTGGGTGATGACGAAGTGGAGATTGCCGTCTTTGGCGTGGCCAAAGATGATGGCATTGTCATATCCGTGGCGGCGGAACAACCCGTTCAGATCCTGCGCGGCGGGCGCCAGATGCTCGATGGGGAAGGCGACGTCTTCGATGATGACCGTGGTGCCGCTCTTGCGGACCGATCCGACGGAGGGGAACATTCCCGCGCGAATCTTCCAGAGCTCGGCCTGGGCGGCCGCGTTGTGGGCGAATTGCGCGGGCTCAAGCAATTTGAGGCTCGCCGTAGAGTCGGCCGCCAGGGCCTCCAGCTCGGCCCGCTCGGACTCCGCCGCAGACTGGAACTCGACGAGCAATCCGGCCGCGCCTTCGGCGAGCGTTTTGATGACCGGCGGCGTACCCGACTGATCTTCGATCGAGCGCAACGAAGCGCGATCCATGATTTCCAGCGCCTTGGCGCCGGCCTGGCGCAGCGGCACGATGGACTCCGAGGCGGCGTAGAGATCCGGGAAGAGCAGAAGGCCGGTATATTTGACCGGAAGATCGGGAACGGTGTTCAAAACCGCTTCGGAAATGAACGCCAGGGTGCCTTCCGCGCCGATCAGCAGGTGGGCAAAAATGTCCACGGCACGGTCGAAATCGAGAAAGGCATTGATGCCGTAGCCGGTGGTGTTCTTGGTTCGATACTTGCGCCGAATGCGTCCGGCCAGTGCACTATCAGCGTCGATCCTCGATTTAAGTTCGAGGATGCCGCGCGCCAGTGCCGGTTCGCGGGCGAAGAAGATATCTTCGGCATCGGGCGCGGCGGTGTCAATGGCGGTGCCGGAGGGAAGCAGGAATCGCAGCGAGGCGAGGGTGTGATAGGCATTCTGATCGACGCCGCAACACATGCCGCTGGAGTTGTTGGAAAGAATTCCTCCCAGGGTGCAGGTGGCGATGGATGCGGGATCGGGGCCAATTTTTCTGCCGTAGGGAAACAGTGCGCGATTGGCGCTGGCGCCGATGGCTCCAGGCTGAACGCGAATCCTGCTCCCGTTTTCAAGCACCTGGAGATCGTGGAAATTACGTTTCACCTCAACCAGCAAAGCGTCGGAGATGGATTGTCCGGAGAGGCTTGTGCCAGCGGCGCGAAAGGTCATGGGGAGTGAGTGGTCGTGGCTAAACTGGAACAGCCGCGCCACCTCCTGCTCACTGGCCGCCTGCACCACAGCCTTGGGAATGAGCCGGTATAAGCTGGCATCCGAGGCGTAGGCGATGAGGTCAATCGGGCGCATCAGGATGCGCCGCTCATCGAGAACCTGAGCCAGCAGGGAAGAAAGTTGCTCAGGAGAGTACGCCGGGCTTGCCACTGCCGTTAGCGCCATTTATGTTTGCTCCCGGAAAATGGAGGTTGCGGGACGAGATTCCCGGTCGCCATCACGGCAATCGATCCATGCACAACGAGCCAGTGAACGGGAGACATTCGCCCGCCGCGGACGCCGAGGCGAGCCCGTTCTCCGGACGAAGTTCGTTGGTTATACCACATAGGAGATGCTGCGTGCGCTAATAAAGCTCGCGGGATTTCCGGCGGAAGAGGATCTTTCTGGAAAAAGGAGCCCGGAGACGACTCGATTTCCCCGCAAGCGAATGAAACCGGATTTCTGGAATCAGCGGAAAACCCTCATAACCCCCGTCCGGTTGTTCGCCAGGCTGATTCCCGGTGCGCCATCCGCGCCTGAATGAGGCGTTACACTATCGCATGATGTGCAGCCCACGTTATTTCCTCCGCGTCCTCGTTGCCATGCTTGCGATCTCCTGCATGGCCTTGGCCCAGCCTCGGCCCGCGAATGGAGCTCCGGCACGCTTTTCAATCCGCTTCTCCAGCAGCGCCAATCGGGAAGCGCTCGACGGCCGCGTGTTTCTTCTGCTTTCCACGGACCCGGGTGACGAACCCCGGATGCAAATCGACGACACCCTGCGCTCGCAGTTGATCTTCGGCGTGGACGTGGAAGGGCTTCCTCCAGGTGAGCCGGTGATAGTCGATGAACACGCGGACGGTTATCCGATTCGCAGTTTGCGCGATCTTCCCGCCGGCGAGTATTTTGTGCAGGCTGTGCTGCACCGCTACGAGACCTTTCATCGCGCGGACGGGAAAACCGTCAAGCTGCCGATGGATCGCGGCGAAGGCCAGCAGTGGAATATTGCACCGGGAAATCTCTATAGCAAGCCCAGGAAAATAACGGTTGGCAACACGGGTGCGCCGATCGAGGTCGTAATGGACCAGGTGATCCCGCCGCTACCGGAGGCCCGGGATACGAAGTATGTCCGGCATCTCCGCATCCAGAGCCAACTGTTGACGAAGTTCTGGGGCAGGCCGATGTATCTTTCGGCTCTGGTGCTGGTGCCGGAGGGCTTCGACGCTCACCCCGAGGCACACTATCCTCTGATGATCTTTCACGATCACTTTGTGAGCGAGTTCAACGACTTCCGCACCCAACCGCCCGACCCGGCCCTGCCGCCGGATTATAGCGAGCGCTTTCATATCTCCGGCTATAACCGGATTCAGCAGGAGGAGTCGTACAAGAACTATCAGCAGTGGATCTCGGCGGGGTTTCCGCGCTTTCTGGTGGTAAAGATTCAACACGCGAATCCCTACTATGACGACTCCTACGCGGTAAACTCGGCCAACCTGGGCCCTTACGGCGATGCCATTGAGACCGAACTGATCCCGGCGATTGAGAAGCAGTTTCGCGCCATTGGCGCGGGCTGGGCCCGATTCACCTATGGCGGTTCCACCGGGGGATGGGAAGCGCTGGCAGTCCAGATTTTCTATCCTGATCATTACAACGGAGCGTTTGCAGCATGCCCCGATCCAGTGGACTTCCGCGCCTACATGCTGATCGATTTGTATCACGACAAAAATGCATTCTACGCGGAAGGCTCGCACAAGCGCGTGGCGCAGCCCGCCATGCGCGACTACCTGGGGCACACCTTGCTGACTCTGGAGGAGAACAATTTGTACGAACTGGCCCTGGGAAGCAAGGGACGAAGCGGCGAACAGTTCGACATCTGGCAGGCGGTGTTCTCGCCGGTGGCCGAGGACGGCTATCCGAAGCCGATCTTTGACAAACGCACCGGCGCGATCGACCATGACGTTGCGCTTTACTGGCGCGATCACTACGACCTCCGGGCCACTCTGGAAAAGAACTGGGCTGTGCTCGGTCCCAAGCTGCAAGGCAAGCTGCACTTGTATTGCGGCAGCGCCGACACTTACTTCCTGAACGATGCCGTCTACAAGATGGAAGACTTCCTGAAGACCACGGTGAACCCGCCTTATGATGGAGAGGTGAAATACGGAGACCGTGCCGAACACTGCTGGAATGGCGATCCGGCGCAGCCTAACTATCTCTCGCGCCTGCACTACAACACCATGTATCTGAAGAAAATAATGGAGCGCATTGCCAGGTCCGCGCCCGCGGGAGCGGACCTGAGTAGTTGGCGGTACTGAGAGCAACCATGAAAGTTCTTGTCACCGGCGGTGCAGGATACATTGGCAGCGTTGTTGTCTTGCAGCTTGTGGCCGCCGGCCACGAAGTCGTTGTCTATGACAATCTGAGCAAGGGGCATCGGCAATCGGTATCGTCCGCCGCCAGGCTGGTGGTGGGAGATGTGGGCGACCGCGCCGCGCTGGACCGGGCATTTGCGCAAAGCAAGCCCGAGGCCGTGCTGCATTTTGCGGCCTGGATCGAAGCCGGCGAATCGATGCGCGACCCCGCGAAGTTTTTCCGCAATAACACGGCCAACGCCCTCAACTTGCTGGAGACAGCGCTAGCCCACAAAGTGCGCTGCTTTGTCTTCTCCTCCACTGCCGCGGTGTACGGAGATCCGGAGAGCATTCCAATCCGCGAGACCAGCAAACTGCGGCCCACCAACGCTTACGGCGAATCCAAGTTGATGGTGGAGCAAATGCTCGCCTGGTTTCACCGCATCCACGGCCTCTCCTATGCAAGCCTGCGCTATTTTAATGCTGCCGGCGCCACGGAAACTCTCGGCGAACAGCATGATCCTGAGACTCACCTGATTCCGATCGTTCTGCAGGTTGCCAGCGGCAAGCGCGACCACATCAGCATTTTTGGCGAAGACTACGACACACCCGATGGCACCTGCGTGCGCGACTACGTACACGTCTCCGACCTCGCCAGCGCGCACCTGCTCGCGCTCGATGCGCTCTGTTCGCAGGCGGAACCTGCACAGCGCATCTACAACCTGGGCAACGGGCACGGGTTCAGTGTGAGGGAGGTCATTGAGTGTGCGCGGCGGGTCACCGGTCACCCCATACCTGCCAGGTCCGAGGAGCGCCGGGCGGGAGATCCGGCGGTGCTGGTTGCCAGCTCGGCGAAAATACGCGCCGAGGTTGGCTGGCAACCGCGCTTTCCTGAGTTGGAGGAGATCATCCGCAGCGCCTGGCTATACCTCCAGCGCAAGGCCTAGGCACCCCGAGCCTCAGGTCTCACACATGGATATGGAAGGCCGTTGCGGCTTGGACTTAACGAACCAGAATCTGGCCGATGATCACCGGATTCAGCCGGTTGGTTGTACCATCGAACTGCGGTTACTTGCACCCGTTCAAGGTTCCGGCCAAGTGATCGCACGAGCTGTTTTTGAGTCCATTTTCGGAGAGAAAGTCATGCGGGTTTGCGCGCGTTTCCGGATTGTTGGCTGGGCGATGATATGGATGGCCTGCTGCTCTGCGCTGCTGGCCTTGGACGTCCCGAAGGGCGCGTCAAAGGGCGCTGCGGCAAGTTTGCAGGGAGCGTATCGCTTCGAACGCGATCATTGGATTTACGTGCACCTGCAAGGCTCGCCGCGGCGGATCGGATACCAGCATGGCTGGTTGCTGGCGCCGGAAATTGAAGACGCTCTTGCCGCCGTAAAGCTCGAGGATACCCACGAGACCAAGCGCGATTGGGAGTTCTTCCGCAAGACCGCCAAAGACGTGCTATGGCCGCACATCGACCAGGAATACCGGCAGGAACTCGAAGGCATTGCCGCCGGTGCGGCGGCGCATGGAATCCACCTGGATTTATGGGATATTGTTGCCCTCAACGCGATGGAAGACGTGCCGGATTACTACGTGCCCTGGCTCGACCGCCAGGAAAAGCGGGCTGGCGCTCCGCGGTTGCGGGCTCCGGGAAACTGCAGCGCGTTTGTGGCAACCGGTGCTTGGACGAAGGATCATGAACCGGTTATCGCCCACAACAACTGGACCAGTTTCATGGTGGGCGAGCGCTGGCGCATCATCTTCGACGTTGTGCCATCTCGTGGACTTCATTTTCTAATGGACGGATTTCCGGGAGTCATCGCCAGCGATGATGATTTTGGTATCAACAGCGCACAGCTTGCCATTACGGAGACGACCATCACCGGCTTCGCATCGTTTGATCCGAACGGCAAGCCTGAGTTTGTGCGCGCCCGCAAGGCTCTGCAGTACGCAACTTCGGTGGATGAATTCGTGCGCATCATGCTGGAGAAAAACAATGGGGGGTACGCCAACGACTGGCTGCTGGCTGACTACAAGACAGGCGAAATCGCACGACTCGAGCTGGGGCTGAAAATGCACAAGGTGTGGCGCACCAGGGATGGCTATCTGGCGGGCGCGAACTACCCGGTCGACCCGGAGTTTACCAAGGCTGAGACGGACTTCGATCCGGCGAATCAGGCCAGCTCTCCGAATGCACGCCGCCAGCGGTGGGACGAACTGCTGGCAGCCAACAAGGGAAAGATTGACGCGGACATCGCCCAAACCCTGCTTGCGGATCACTGGGACAGCTTTGAGGGAAAAGCCGCCAGGAATGAACGCGCTCTCTGTGGCCATGTCCAGGCTTCGCCACGGGGCGTTCCCGAGTGGGAGTGGGCTGCCTACAACCCGGGCGGCGCCGTAAGTGCCAAGGCCGCGGACAGCAAGCTGGCCAAAGTGCTTGCTTTCCGCGCCCGCGCCGGGCAGCCTTGCGGGGAAGATTTCCTGGCCGGCCAGTTTTTGCAGGAGCATCCGGAGTTCGACTGGCAACGGCCTTTGCTGCAGGACATGAAAGGCAATCCGTGGGCGGAGTTTAAGGCGGGCGACCGCCCTTGAAGTTCTGAAACACCGCAGACTACGGGCTTTTTCAGGAGGCCAGCATAGTCTCGGAACCAGTACGGCAGCATGGCTCGGGGGCAGCGCGCGCTGCCCCCGGAACTGTTGGCAAGCCGTCCGCCCAGGTTCATCTACGGGCCTTTTGCGAGCTCAGGGGCTCAAGCAACGCCGCCGTTCCCGCCTCCGGATGCTGTCGCCCTGTTTGCACCGAATGGTCTTTGTGCTTGCGGGCGGGTTTGGCCGCGCCTCCCGGCGCGACTTCCAGAATGCGCTCGACGGTGCTGGAGCAAATCGGGCAGGCCTCACCAACCGACGGTTCGATCCTGCCTCGCAGGCACATGCCGCAGTAGACTTGGGCGCCGCTAGCCCAGCAGGGCCGGACGAAGCCGGTTTGCGCGTCACGTACGTAGATATGTGTCAGTGTCCTTTCCGTCTGAGAGGGATCATTGTGCGCCATTTTGATACTCCTGTTTGCTCGCAAGAAACGACAAAGCCCACGATTTGTTCGTGGGCTTTTGAGAATATGCGGCCGGTGCGTATGGAACTTTACGTTTTGGTTTCCTGGCCCACAGCTCGCATGCCGGCACGCATACACATGGCAATAGGCGAGCAATGCGCGGCCGGGACGGGACTGTCTGTTTGCACTTTGGTGGTCATCGTTTGATCAACCCTCCGCAACATCTCAAGCAATACAATCCGAAAAATCTTGGAGCACGGGATGGGATTTGAACCCATGAATAACGGCTTTGCAGGCCGCCGCGTTAGCCACTTCGCCACCCGTGCTCATTCTGGGCTCCCGATGCATTGCGCCCAGAAAAATGAAACCCACCGCTTCTGGCAGTGGGTTCGACGAGACTTAGAAACAGGAGCCGGTCGATTAAGCCCGAATGCCAGGACATGCGCTTGCACAACAGCAACACATGCTGTCGCAACAGGCGCACATTCGCATCAGGCGGCTCATGGATTCAACACTAACTGAATTCCGCAACGCGCGCAACCGGTTCCTCCAGGATTCGCTCAGGAAACATGCATCCTCTCCCGTGTTCTCCCGGCTACTCCACCGTGACAGACTTGGCAAGGTTGCGCGGTTGATCGACGTCGCATCCGCGGCGCACGGCGATGTGATAGGCAAGCAACTGCAGCGGCACAATCTCCAGGATCGGCAGCAGCAGCTCCGGCGCATGGGGTATGAAAATCACATGATCAGCGGCCTCGCGAATATCCTCATCGCCGTCGGTAGCTACGGCGATCACCCGGCCGGAGCGGGCCTTCACCTCTTTCAGATTCGAGATCGTCTTCTCATAACGCAGCACGGAGCCAGGGTCGTTGTTGTCCCGCGTGGCAAGAATGACGACGGGAAGATCCTCGTCGATCAGCGCATTGGGACCGTGCTTCATTTCGCCGGCGGCATAGCCTTCGGCGTGAATGTAGGAGATCTCCTTCAGTTTGAGGGCGCCCTCAAGGGCAATCGGGAAGTGAATGCCGCGGCCAAGGAAGAGAAAGTTCTGCGCACGCTGATAGGTGCGCGCGAGTTCTTCGAGTCCCTCCTCGCGGGAGAGCACCGTTTCCAGGTGCCCGGGCAGCCGTGAGAGTTCCTGGGTCAAATGGATGGACTCTTCTTCGCCGATGACGCCTCGCACCTGTGCCAGACGCAGCGCAAAAAGAAATAGTGCGACCAGTTGCGCAGTGAATGCCTTGGTGGAGGCCACCCCGATTTCCGGACCGGCGTGAGTATAGATGGTGCCGTCGGCGTCGCGCGCGATCATGGCGCCCACCACGTTACAGATGGCCAGCGTCTTGGCGCCGCGACTCTTGGATTCGCGCTGCGCGGCGATCGTATCGGCGGTCTCACCGGACTGGGTGATGACCATCGTCATTTCATTCTTTTCGATGAGCGGATTGCGGTAGCGGAATTCGCTCGCGTAGTCCACTTCCACCGGCACGCGGGCCAGGCGCTCGATCATGTACTTGCCGGCCAGTCCGGCGTGCCAACTGGTGCCGCAGGCGGCTATGTTCAGCTTGCGCAGGTTGCGGAACTCGTCGTCGGAAACGTCCATCTGCTCCAGGAAAACCTTGCCGGTATCAAAGGAGACGCGGCCCATTGCGGTGTCGCGGACGGCGCGCGGCTGCTCAAAAATTTCCTTGAGCATGAAGTGCTTGAAGCCGCCCTTTTCCGCCATGATCGGATCCCATGTGATGTGCTGCACTTCACGCTGAACCGGGGTGCCGTCGAAGTCGGTAAGGGTTACGCCTTCGGGAGTAAGCACCGCCAGGTCGCCATCGCCGAGGAAGAACAGGTCGCGGGTGTGATAGAGAATCGCGGGCACGTCGCTGGCGACAAAATACTCGTCCTTGCCCAGGCCGATCACGGCGGGAGGGCCATTGCGCGCGGCAATGATCTTGTTAGGTTCCGAGCTGCAGATCACGGCAAGCGCGAAGACGCCGGTTAGCTCCTTCACGGCCATGCGCACGGCCTGTTCGAGGGAGATTTTCTTGTCCGGATTTTCCAGAATGAAGTGCTTTTCGATGAGGTGGGCGATGACCTCGGTATCGGTTTCGGTCTTGTAGGTGTGGCCTTCCTCGCGCAACTGCTTCTTGAGGGCAAGATAGTTTTCGACGATGCCGTTATGGACCACGACGATGGTTCCGCTGCAATCGCGGTGCGGGTGCGCGTTTTCCTCGCTGGGACGGCCGTGGGTGGCCCAGCGAGTGTGGCCGATGCCGTAAGTGCCGTCGATCGGATTGTGGCGAATCACCTCTTCAAGGTTGCGCAGCTTGCCTTCGGCGCGTCGAATCTGTAGGCCGCCTTCTCCGCCTGCTACCGCAATGCCCGCCGAGTCGTAGCCGCGATACTCAAGACGGCGCAAACCATCAATGATGACCGGAACAACCTGTTTCTTACCGATGTAGCCGACAATTCCGCACATGAGTCACTCCCTGGGGGAAAGAAACTTCGATGAATGGAACCCGCCTTGGCGGCAGGCATTGCGCAATTGGATCCCGGACTAATCTTCGATGGAGTAATGAAACTCCTCGATCACTGGATTGGTGAGCACTTCACTTGCCATACGCTCAACCTCGGCACTCGCCGCATTGCGGTCGAGGCTGCCATCGAGCGCAAGCTCAAAGTACTTGCCCTGGCGGACATCGGATACGCCCTTGTAACCCATCTTGGTCAACGCGCCCTGAATGGTTTTGCCCTGCGGATCAAGAACACTTTTCTTCATCGAGACATAAACGTAGGCTCTCATGGATTCCTCAATTATATATACAGCGCGGCCGGACGGCATCTACCGGCGCAAAAGGGTTTTCGTTCCGCCTTACCCATTACAGGCCAAACAGATCGCGCAACCGGCGCGTCTGGGCGCGGCTTACGGGAATTTCAGTTTGTTTCTTGTCGTCCATGCGGATCTGATACCTGCTCTTGAACCATGGCACCACTTCCTTGATCCGGTTGATATTGACGAGATAAGAGCGGTGCGCCCGCCAGAACAACTTGGCATCCAGCGAGGTACCCAGTTCCTCCAGGGTGCGGCAGTTGGACTGGCCCTCCATATTCTGGGCCACCACGGTGATCACGCCGTCCTCGATGGAGGCGAAACAAATCTCTTTCTGGTCAACCAGGAAGAGACGGTTGTTGGCCTTGAGAAGTACCTTGCTGGTCTGGGGTTGCTGCTGCTCCAGCAGTTTGACTAGGGTGTCCAGCTTTTCGCTGGGCGCTGCCTCGGACTCTCGCGTCTTGCGCGCCTTTTCGACGGCCTGGAAGACGCGCTTCTTGTCGAACGGCTTCAGGATGTAGTCCAGCGCGCTGACCTCAAAGGCCTTGACCGCGTACTGGTCAAAAGCGGTGGAGAAGACAATGTTGGGCAGCGGAATTTTTTTCTCCAGCAGTTTCTTGATGACACCAAAACCGTCCAGTCCCGGCATCTGTACATCGAGAAAGACCAGGTCCGGAGAAGTTTCCTTGATCAGGCTGACGGCTTCCACCCCGTTCTTGCCCTGGCCAATCACTTCGAGATCTGCGACATCGCGCAGCAGGTAGCTGAGTTCATCGCGCGCAAGTTGTTCATCGTCCACGATGATCACGGATAGCGGCATTGGGAGTCCTCAAGCAATACAGACGAGTATAGAACGCGAAAGGTCGCGGAGAAAACGCGGTGTGTCATTTTTGCAACGGAGGCTAAGCGCCGGTGCCGTACACTAGACAGGTTATGAGTGAAGTGATCTATGGCATCCATGCCATTGGCGAAGCACTGAAACGCGGTGGCCGCCGCTTCGACTATGTTGCCGTCTCGCGGGACCGGACCGACAACCGCTTGCAGAACATTCTCGATGACTGCCGTGCCCAGGGCATCAGCGTGCGCTTTGTGCCGCGCGAGGATATCGACCGCGAAACCCGGACCAATACCCACCAGGGAATCATGGCCATCACCTCGCGCAAGGAATACTCCGGGGTGGAGGAATTGCTGGCGCATAAGCACGGCGAATACAGCTTCCTGCTGGTGCTGGATGGGGTCGAGGACCCGCACAACCTGGGCGCCCTGATCCGCTCTGCCGACGGAGCAGGCGTGGACGGCGTGGTCATTCCAGAGCGCCGCGCAGCGGGCATTACGGGCGCGGTGGTCAAGGCATCGGCCGGCGCCAGTGAGAACATCAGCGTGGCTCGGGTGGTCAACATCGCGCGCACCCTCGATGAACTGAAGGCGGAAAACGTCTGGGTCGTCGGCCTCGACGAGCGCGGCGGCAAAACCTACGACGAAGTCGATTACAACATGAACTGCGCCATCGTGATGGGCGCCGAAGGCAAGGGGTTGCACGACCTGGTGCGCCGTAAATGCGACATGCTGGTTTCCATCCCGATGATGGGTGCGGTGTCATCGCTGAACGTCTCCGTGGCCGGCGGCATTGTGATGTATGAAGTGCAGCGGCAGCGCCGCCAGGCGCACAAGATCGTGGCAGGAAAATCCGCCCGGAAGCGGAACCAGGAGTAGCCTTGAGCCGTCTCGCGCTCGCCGTTCTTTTTTACGTGTTCCTGGCGCTGCCGGCGGCCGCGCTGGACCGCAACGCCTTCAGCTTCACCCGCTACGATTTGCAGGCCACGCTCGATCCCCACCAGCACGGGTTGGCGGTCGAAGGTGTTGTGGAGTTGCGCAACGCCTCCGGGAGCCCGCAGCGCGAGGCCGTGCTGCAGATTTCAAGTTCGCTGCACTGGTTGTCGGTGTTGACCTCGGACGGGGAGCAGGTGGAGTGGCTGGAGCAGACTTACACCAGCGACATTGACCACACGGGAGCGCTGAATGAGGTCATCGTCAAGCTCGATAAGCCCCTGGCTCCGGGCGGAATTCTGCGGTTGAAGCTACGCTACTCGGGCACGGTGCGGAAGGATACAACGCGGTTGGAGCGAATTGGAACCCCAGCCGGCGTTGCCCGGCGCAGCGATTGGGATGAGATCAGCGACAGCTTCACGGCTCTGCGCGGCGCCGGGTTCGTGGTCTGGTATCCGGTGTCGATGGATGCAGCCAACCTGGCCAAGGGCAATGAATTGTTTGAAATACTGCGTGGCTGGCGCGAGCGCGAGGCTGCGGCGGTGCTGCGCGTGCATTTTTCGAGGGTGGCAGGGCCGGAGGGTGACCCATCCAAATTTATCTTTGTGGCCAACGGTTCGGAAGCCACGGCGGGAGACGCGATCACGGCGGAGTTCGGTGGCATGGATCCGGTGGTCGTGCTGCTCACGGATCCCGCCGCGGCCACCGACCGGCCCCGGGTGGCCGCCTACTTTACGGCCGCACACACCAACGATGCGCGCGACTTCATGACCGCGGCTGAGGCTGTGATTCCGCCGTTGGAGGAGTGGTTTGGCACTCCCCGGAGTAAGGTCGTCCTGGTGGAACTCACCGATTCAAACGCGCTGCCCTATGACGTGGGAGCCTACTATTTTGTGCCCATGCACAGCGTGCCGCACGCGGCCGCCGAAGTGGCGCTGGCGCGTCCTGTGGTTCATGCCATGGTGGAATCGCCGCGGCCATGGATTCGCGAAGGGCTGACAGGTTTCGCCCAAGCCCTGATTCGGGAGCGGCAGAGCGGGCGCGCCGCCGCTATCGGCTACCTGGGCCAGTTTGGCACGACGCTGGCCGTGGCGGAGGCGCAGTCGCAAAGCCCGGTGACCCCGGGAAATGGTGCTTCCGCGGAGCCGGACGGCATCGGACCGCAGCCGCTTATCACCACGGCGGACGAAATTTTCATCCGCACCAAGGCCGCATTTGTCTGGTGGATGCTGCGCGATATGGTGGGCGACCATGCCCTGCAGGCGGCGCTGGCACATTATCGCCCGGCGGAGGACCGCGACACCGGATACATGCAGCGGCTGATTGAACGGAATCTATCGCCGCCGCGCGACCTGGAGGCGTTCTTCGACGACTGGGTCTACCGCGACCGCGGATTGCCCCGGCTGCGCGCCGATTCCGCCTATGTGCGGACGACGCTCGGGGAGCAGACCGTAACCGCGGTGACCATTGAAAATCTTGGCGACGCCTGGTGCGAGGTTCCAGTCACCCTGCGCTCGCCGGGCGGCGAAAACCTGGTTCGCCTCGTGGTGCCCGCCAAGAGCAAGGCCACGGTGCGCGTGCCCTTCGAAGCCGCTCCCAGTGAAGCGGAGGTCAACGATGGCAGCGTTCCCGAGGCCGAGCGGCGTGACAATGTGATTCCCGTGACCACCGCGCCTGCTGCCGTGCACTGAGCTTTAGTCTTGCATCTTTTTCCGCTGCGGCCTATGGTTCTTGCGGTTGAAATACGAAGTTCAGGACCCAGGCAAGGAGGCAAGCGTGAGCTACATTCAGTTTCTTGGCGCTGCTGATACGGTTACAGGCTCCAAACATCTCATCGCCGTCGGCCAAGGGAACGGCGCAAACGAAACCACGGGCAACCACGGCTTCCAACTGCTGGTGGATTGCGGTTTGTTCCAGGGACAGAAGGAATGGCGGCTGAAGAACTGGGCGGAGCTGCCGGTTCCCGCGAGTACCATCAAGGCTGTCATCTTAACCCATGCCCATCTGGACCACTGCGGATGGATTCCGCGCCTCTGCAAGCAAGGTTTTGAGGGACCAATTTACGCGACTCCGGCGACGGTGGATTTGTGTGGCATCATCTTGCCCGACTCCGGCTATCTGCAGGAGGAAGACGCGGCGTTTCACAATAAGCAGAAAAGTTCCAAGCACGTTCCCGCCCTCCCTTTGTACACCATGGAAGAGGCGCAGCAGTGCTTGTCGCGCTTCCGCGCGGTGCCGTTCGGCGAGTGGGTGCAGCTGGCACCTGAGGTGAGTTTCCGCTTCGTGCATTCAGCGCACATCCTGGGCGCGGCCATGGCGGAAATTACCCTGGCCAGTAACGGCTCCCGGCGCGCCCTGCTGTTCACCGGGGACATCGGAAGGGTGCGCAACAGTACCGTTGCGCCCGGCAAAGTGGTCCACTCCGGGCCGGTCGAGGGTGAATCGCCGGATGTGCTGGTGATGGAGTCCACCTATGGGAACCGCCATCATCCGGAAGAGGACGTGATGCTTCCACTGGCCGAGCTGATCAATGCAGCGGTTGAGCGCGGTGGCAGCGTCGTGGTGCCCGCCTTTGCCGTCGAGCGCACCCAGAAGTTCCTGTTCCTGCTGAAAGAGCTGATGGAGCAGAATCGGATTCCGCGCATCCCCGTCTATGCGGACTCGCCCATGGGAATCCAGGCGGTGCAGATCTTCCTGAAGCATAACGAGGAGTTCAGTCCCGAGACCCGCGATCTGGTCGCCCGCTACGGTTCGCCCTTGCAGTGGCCGGGGTTCCACTTTGCCAGCACGGCGCAGGAGTCGAAGCAGATCAATCAGAGCCACTATCCCTCCATCATCGTGTCGTCGAATGGGATGTGCATGGGCGGACGCATTCAGCATCACCTGCTGCAGCGCCTGCCGGACCCGCGCAACCTGGTGCTGTTCATCGGCTACCAGGCGGTGGGAACGCGCGGCCGCCAGATCAAGGAGGGTGCGTCCGAGGTGAAGATCTTCGGCGAGATTGTACCGGTGCGGGCGCAGGTCGAGGCGCTGGAGCAGTTCAGCGATCACGCCGATGTGGATGAATTGCTGGAGTGGCTCAGTACCTTCGAGAAAACTCCGCAGAGCACGCATATCGTGCATGGCGAGCCCGATTCGGCCGAAGCGTTGCGGCAGGCGATCATCAAGGAAATGGACTGGCCCGTGGATACGGCGCACTACATGCAGAAGGACCAGATTGAGTAGCTCGCCGGTCTTTTCAGCCCGTGCCATCGCGGGCCAGGGCAGAAGCGCCACGAGATGCTAAGCCGGTTTGAGCAGATGAGTGAAGGGCCGGTTTACAGGGTGAACCCCAAGAACAAGGCGCGGCGTAAAGGGCCAAGCTACTTCGAATGGAAATGAAGTATGGACTTGGCCCGAATCGTTTCCCGGCGCCGGGCTGGCACAAGGCTGCGGCAACGGCGCACCCGGCGTTGTGACAGACGCGCAGAAGCCTCCGGGTTACCCGGCACCGTCTGCGCACCGTGCTGGCAGCGGAACAGGCTTCGCACGTCTTCGACTGAATGAGGATCAGTGCTTGTCGAGATAGTGGATCTCAAACTTCTTGTTGGTAATGAACAACACCACCACGTCGGTCTCCGCGGTGGCGCCGTGCTCGGCCACGGTTCCCTCCGGGAACCAGACGAGGCAACCTGGGCCGAAGCATCCTTCATGGGTTTTCAGCGTGCCTTCCAGCACGTACATGCCATGGGCACATGGATGATCGTGCCACGGTGTTACAAATCCCGCCGGGTAGCGCGCCAGATTGACCCTCATGCCCGTATCTGGATCCACGATGAGCATCTTTCGGTAATAGCTCTTTCCTAAACTAGCGTTGGGACGCTCTTCCCAAGGCATTTCGTCCGGCTTGACGGCGATCATTTTTTTCGTTTCCGAAGAATCACCCATATCCTTTACCTCCAGGTTTGAATTTAGACTGGCCAACATTTCCCCGCTGTTTACTGCCCAACCAGGGAATGGCTCTCACTTTACAGTGGAGTTAGCCATGAATAAAATGAATATATTGACTACTCTCTAGTCGCATTTGGAATGTTCTATGGAGCTACGCACGCTACGCGCATTCGCCGAGGTCGTCCGTCGGGGTGGCTTCTCCCAGGCAGCCAAGGCAGTGTTCTCCACCCAGTCAACGGTGAGCAAAGCGGTGAAGCAGCTCGAGGACGAACTCGGTTTGCGGCTTCTCGACCGCACCGGGCACCGCAGTACACTTACGGCGGCTGGTGAAATCGTCTACCGCCGCGCCTCCGCCATGCTGGCAGGGCGCGACGACCTCATCGCCGAGCTCGACGAACTGCGCGGTCTGAAGCGCGGGACCTTACGCCTCGGTCTGCCGGTGATCGGGTCCAATACCCTGTTTGCCCCTCTCTTCGCGGAATACCGGAACCGTTATCCGAGCATCGACATCCGGCTCGTCGAACACGGCAGCAAGCGTCTTGAAGAGGTGCTGCTTGCCGGCGAAATCGAACTCGCGGCATCTCTTCTTCCGGTTCGCGAGGAGTTCGAATGGCAGGAGGTGCGCCGCGAGCCGATCGACGTGATCGTTCCCAGTAGTCACTTTCTGGCGGCGCGCAAGAAGATCAGGCTCGCCGAATTGGCAAGCTTCGATTTCATTCTGTTCGGGAAAGAATTTGCTCTCGACCCGGTGATTCTGGAGGCCTGCCGCCGTAGCGGCTTCACGCCCACGGTTGCAGCCCGGTCGGGTCACGTTGATTTCATCATCGAACTGGTTGTCGCCGGGCTCGGCATCGGCTTCCTTCCGCGCATGATTGCCGAGCAACGCAGCCGTGCCGACGTCCGCCACATCGCTGTATCCGACCCCGGCATGAACTGGAACCTGGCGCTGATCTGGCGCCGCAGCGCCTATTTATCTCACGCTGCGCGGGCCTGGCTGGAGTTAGCGAAGGGGTGCGGGTTGCCGCGGACCGGCTTCCGGCGGGGCCGGGTCTAGCGCAATAACAGAAAGACCGTGTAGCAGAGGGTGAGCCAGAACGGCGTCGCCAGGGCACATGCTATCAGCAGTCCCCGCAGAGCCCGCGAGCGGCCAGGCGGCGTGAACCCCGAGACCAGGCGCCGCTGGCCGGAGCGGCGTCCAAAGGTGGCCGGCCGCGCTTCGCCGTAGGGACGGTAAATGGTTTGCGTGGGCATGGTCAACCTGCCTTTCTCTGGGCTTGAGTTTAGGCTGGCAGATTTAATATCACGTAAAAGAAAGATCAATATCGCGTGAAGAATTCAAATAGCAACGATGCATGTAGCTGATTCCCCACCGGCGAGTCCCCTCCGTGCGCGCCTGTGCAGGGGCCCGGCGGGGCTGGATTCGCCGGGCAGCGCAGATTTTGCCGAAAAAGGCTTCCGTAGCTTAGCGGCGGGATTCCGGCAGAAATCGTGGCAGGTGGCGCTTCCCACCGGGTTGCGTTGACATCCTATGGAACAAGGAGCGCGGAAGATGAAACTGACGGGGAACACGATTCTGATCACGGGCGGCGGTTCGGGCATTGGGCGCGGGCTGGCGCAGGAATTTCACGCACTGGGAAACCGGGTGATCATCGCCGGGCGGCGCCGGCAGGCGCTGGTGGATACCGTGGCGCAGCATCCGGGGATGAAATGGGTGGTGCTGAATGTGGAAGATGCGGCGAGCATCAGCGCGGTAGCAGCGGAGTTGACGAGGCAGTATCCAGCGCTGAACGTGGTGATCAATAACGCGGGGATCATGCGGGCGGAGAACGTGCGGGCGCAGCAGCCGGACCTGGCGGACGCAGAGGCGATGGTCCGGACCAACCTGCTGGGGCCGATCCGGCTGACGGCGGCCTTGCTGGGGCTGCTGCAGAAGCAGGCTTACTCGGCGGTGATGAACGTTTCCTCGGGACTGGCGTTTGTGCCGCTGGCGCTGACGCCGACGTATAGCGCGACCAAGGCGGCAATCCACTCCTATACCGAATCGCTGCGCTACCAGTTGAAGGGAACGGCGACGGAGGTCCTGGAACTGATTCCTCCGTACGTGGCGACGGACCTGATGAACGGAGCCGACGATCCCAGGGCGATGCCGCTGGGCGCGTTCATCGCCGAGGTAATGGACATCCTGAAGACGCAGCCGGCGCTAACCGAGATTTGCGTAGAGAACGTGAAGCGGCTTCGCTTGGCGGCCGAGAGCGGAGTTTATGACGCGGTGTTCGGGGGGCTCAACGAGGCGATGGCAACACCGGTGGGCGAGTAGCGAACGGAACCGTCCGCAGTTGATTGCGGCCAAGGGATTGACCCCGCGCGGCGGCGCTTTCTTCCTCCGGCGGCGATTGATTTTCCCCGTGCTTGCGGCGCCGGGGTCGAGCGCTACTTTGCCAGTTCATTGGCCAGCAGGCTGGCTTTGACGGCAAGGTTGTAGGCGCGCTCGATGTCTCCGGCCTCTATCGCCTGGTTGGATTCGGCGATGTAGCTGCGCGCCTGGCGGAACATTCCTTGCTCCGCCTCGCTGAGGGATCGGGTGATGCGGGCGAGTTTTCCCTGGGAACTGCGCAACAATTGTCTGGCGTTCTGGGTTTGCGACTGCACGGCGGCGCGGGGAACGTCGGCGGTAATTTGCACGGAACTGCTGGGCGCGGGCTTGGCTGGTTCGGCCGGCGCGGGCGGATGGGAAACGGGTTTGCGCGGCTTTGGTTTTGGCTTTGGCTTGGGCGCATCTGGCCGCGCGGCGGCGGGCGGTGCGGCCTCGGGCGCGGCGCTAGGGATTTCGCTGGGAGCAGGTTGCGGCGCGGCTTCAGGCAGGGGCTGCGTCTGGATGGAAGGAACGGGCGCGGGCGGGGCGGTGGGCGCGAGCTTCCTGTGGCATCCCGCGGCAAGCAGTGTGAGGGCAAGGGCCAGTGCGGTGAGTGTGCGGGTCGGGATGAAAGCCTCGAGACAGAGAACAGACATAATTTTTTATATAAGCCTTATTTTACTGCCGCGGAGGAATGATCGGTTCGCACGGCGCCGCGGGCATGGGGCCAACGGGCGAATCGGAGGCTCTGCCTGCGGGTAAATCCTGTAGTGCCAGGGGAAGCATGAAGCGGAAGGTTGCGCCTGGACCGGATTCCGGGTCGAGTTCGAGGGCGCCGTTATGCAATTGCATGGCGCGGAAACTCAGTGCCAGCCCGATTCCGCTGCCCGACGTTTTGGTGGTGAAGTAGAGATTGAAGATCTTATCGCGAATCTCGGCCGGAATTCCGCCGCCGCTGTCTTGCACCTGGAGTACGGCGGCTTGCGCGGAAGCAAAGGCGCGCAGGGTAAGGGTGCCACCGTCGGGCATGGCCTGGACACCGTTGATGACCACGTTGAGCACGGCTTGACGCATCAGGTCGGCGTCGACGCGGACGGGGAGCGGTTGCGGGCCGAACTCCGGAACGATTTCCACCTTGTGGGAGCGGGCTTCGGGCAAGGCGAGCGCAACTACGCTGGCGGCGAGGGAGCGGAGATCCAGCGTTACAAGGTTGAGTTCGACGGGGCGGGAGAAATCGGCGAGGGTTTTGACCACGCGGTCCAGGCGGTGGATTTCCGAGTTGATGATGTCGATATGGCGGTGGGTGTCGGGGTCGGGTTGGAGGATGCGCTCGCGCAGCAGTTCAAGGTGAATGACGATGGCGTTGATGGGATTCTTGACCTCGTGGGCAACGCCGGACGTGAGGCGTCCGATGGCCGCGAGACGGCGCGAGAGTTCGATCTCGTTTTCAATGCGGCGGACCGACTCGGCATCGCGAAGGGTGAGCAGCGCGCCGATGGGAACGCCGCGCTCGGAGATGAAATCCAGGGCGATGCGCACGCGGCGCCCCTGTTCGATTTCGATCTCGCGCGAGGGAAGTTCCTGGCGCAGCGCAAAGGCGTCGAGGATGATGCGGCCGAGGCGCGTGGAGTCGTCAAAAATCTCCTCAACGGTCTGACCGAGCATCTGCGAGCGCGGGTGGCCGAGAAAGCGTTCCACCGAGGCGCTGACCAGAACGATGCGGCCATCGCGGGTGAACAGGATCAGTCCATCCTGCAGGGTGGACATGAGCTGGTCGAGGTTTTCCTTGAGGGCGCTGAAGACCTGGCGGACGTCGTTCATCTGGCGGCCGAGGCGGTCGATGCGAGTGCTGACGGCGCCGAATTCGTCGCTTGGCGCGGTCTCCGGCGCAGGCGATTCGCTGCCCGCTGTCATGGCGTCCAGGCGGCGGGCGATGAGTTCCAGCGGGCGCAGTGCCAGGTTGGAAAGAGCGGCTGCAATAATGAGCGAGAGCAGCACGGCGACACCTGAGAGCAGGAAAGCGCGAGTGAGTTGCGGCACCAACTGCTGTTTGAGGAAGAGCGTGGAGATGCCGACGCGGATTTCACCGAAGGGCGAGCCCTGGCGCTGCACGGGCAAGGTCACCTCATAGACGCGGGCGGGACCGTAAACGGCGCGCAACTGGGCGAGGAAGCCGCCATCGCGCAGCGCGGCAAGGTCGGGACGGCGCGGCATGGGTCCCTCGATGGCGCCGGCGCTGGTATCGACGATCGGGACGCCGTTGCGGTCGGCGAGAGCCGTGTCATAGACCTCGAGGTTGTAGCCCACCACGGACTGCAGAAGGGTGCGAAGCGCCGGGTCGCGCTGGAGAATGGCGGCAATGGTGTCACGGGCCTGGTTGGAGTCCTGTGGCTGCAGGCCAGTGGCAGGCAGTTCGGTCTCCAGCGCCTGGCGGGCCGCGTGCAGCACCTGGTGGGCGATGAAGTCGGCGTTGTCGTAGCTTTGGCTGATGCGCTGGCGAAGAATCTGGGAGAGATAGAGGCCGGAGAGCGCGGCAACCAGGGCGAAGACCAGCGCGCTGATTGCGAGCACCAACTTGGTCTTGAGTCTAAGCCGCAGCATGGTCAGCCTTATGCTGGGAGCTGAGCTGATCTTGTCTTGGGCGCGCTTTGTAAAAGGTGCCATGCTCGCGCCGCTGATAGGGATTCGTGTTCACTATGGCTTCAAGTTTACCCTAGCCCACGCACCCGCTATCACGGCGTGAACATCTTCAGGAAATCCACCTCCACGGTCTGGAAACCGGCAAACGCGCAACAAACGTGTTTATGTGTTCTTGCGGATGAAATCGATCAAGGCTTGATTGAACTTCTCCGGCTGTTCGTAAAAAAGAATGTGACCTGCACCTTCAAACCGAACGAACGTTGAATTTGGAATCTGAGCCGCAATACTCTTGCCCACTTCAATGCCCGTTTTATGGCCCTCCGAACTGGAGGCAAAGACAATCACCGGAATTCTAAGGGTAGGTAATACATGGGCATAATCGGTCATAAGATAATCAGAGTACGCGGCCACCCCAATCCAGACAGGAGTTTTGTTCAACTCCGCGCTAACCCATTCGAGGTCGCTGTCGGTTACCTTGCCGTCTTTGAACATTTTGGCGGCGCGCCCGGCTTCAAATTTTCTTGGATCGTCCATATACTCGCGGAACGTGGCATTCATGCCTTCGTAGTTGTAGTTTTTCAGGGTATGGTCGTTCCAATCGGCGGGGTTGAAAGGAAAGGGATTGGCATCCACCAACCCGAGAGCCTTGAGCCGGCTGTCATCCCTGAACTGCTCGTAGTAGGACAGCACGACTGGACCACCCAGGGACCAACCCGCCAGGGTTACGTCGTCTAATCCTAGATGTTCGATGAGTGCACGGACGTCGGAAGCATATTGTGAAATAGTATGGCCAGTTAGTATTTTCGAAGAGTTTCCGTGACCGCGCAGGTCGAGGGTAACCACCCGAAACTGTTTGGACAGCTCGGGAACATTTCTTTGCCAGAATTTTGTGGAACAATTCCAGCCATGTACAAGCAGAATCGGTTGGCCGCTTCCGTGGTCTTCGTAATAGATGATGGCTCCATCCTTGGTTTTCAATCGGACCCTCCTTGTGCAGCTCTAAATCACCCGAATTCTACTATTCTGGCGCAGCATTGCAAGAATTCCGCCGCGGCCGTGATCAGACTTCCATAATCAGGGGTGAGGCGATTCCGCGCCATCAAGTAATCAGGATTCCGCAGCCAACCCCAGCGGCCCGCTTGGCGGAAGCGCCAGCATCTCCTGGAATTCATGTCTCATGGGTAACAAAGCCGGCGCACCCATAGCCGGGATCTTGGAGGCGGAGCTTGCTGACTCGACCGTCAGTGCCCCATCTTGCGCTGGTCAATCGCGCCGTAAGAAGGTTGCTGCTCCCTGGTTCCGTACTCTTTCAGCTTGTTGTGCAAAGTTTTTAGGCTGATGCCGAGGATTTCAGCGGCGCGGGTTTTGTTGTTATGAGTTGATTCCAAGGTCTTGACGATCAACTGACGCTCGGCTTGGCCGACGGTGGTGCCGACGCCGAGGTGGATGCCGTCGAGCGGGCTGAGCGGCGGACGCGGCGATGTGTGGGCGAAGGCCGGGGGCAGGTGGCGTGCTTCAATGACGCTGGAGCTGCAAACGATGACGGCCCGTTCGAGGACATTGCGCAACTCGCGCACATTGCCCGGCCAGGAGAAATTTTCAAACAACTGCAGGACCGCATCGCTGGCGCCCAGGACGTTGCGCTGATGCTTGGCGTTCATCTCCTGGATGAGGGCGTGGGTGAGAGCAGGGATATCTTCCTTATGGTTACGTAAGGGAGGCATGTGGATGTTGAACACGTTGAGACGGTAGTAGAGATCGTTACGCAACTGGCCGCAGGCGACGGCTTCCTCGGGAAGCTTGTTGGTGGCGGCGAGGACGCGAACATCGACGGTGGTTTCGGTCTTGCTGCCCAGACGGCGGAAGGTGTGGTCTTCGAGGACACGGAGCAGCTTGGCCTGGGTTGCGACCGGCATCTCGCCAACTTCATCAAGCAGCAGTGTCCCGCTTTCGGCCAGCTCAAAGCAGCCGGTGCGGCGTTCGAGCGCTCCGGTGAAGGCTCCTTTTTCATGGCCGAAGATTTCGCTTTCAATGAGGGTTTCAGGAATGGCGGCGCAGTTGATGGCGACGAAGGGTTTGCGGTTGCGCGGGGAAAGCTGGTGAATGGCGCGGGCGGCCAGTTCCTTGCCCGTACCAGTCTCGCCGGTGATCAGGACCGAGGCAGTACTTGGCGCAGCCAGTTCGATGAGGTGAAAGACTTCCTGCATTTTGCGCGAAGATCCGACCAGGGCGCCGAGCTTTCCAGTGTCGCGCAGGAGGCGGCGTGCGGCTTCCAGTTCACGTTCGGTGGCGCGCTGGCGGGCGGCGTTCTGCAGGATGTTGCGCAGGCGCGGCGGGTTGACAGGTTTCTCGATGAAGTCGTAGGCGCCCAGCTTCATGGCCGCTACGGCTGCATCGATGGAACCTTGCGCGGTCAGCAGGATGAATGCAATCTCGCGCGGCGTCTGGGAGATTCGCTCCAGCAATTCCAGGCCATCCATGCGCGGCATTTTGAGGTCGGTGACAACGATGCCGGGACTCCAGGAGAGGATTTTTTCCAGTGCATCGAGGCCGTCGCAGGCGGTCTGGGTGCGGTATCCCCAGGCAGCGGCCAGTTCGGCCAGTCCGCAGCGCTCGTGCTCTTCGTCTTCCACGATCAGTACTTTTTCCGACTCCATTCCGAATCAGTCCCTTCGCTGGTCCCACGCCGTGACAGGCATCCGCGGAACAGGCCGCCCGGAGGATGAAGGCCGGGTTCATGGAAACCTTGGCGCCGTACCCCCTGTCCGGATGGAGAGCTTGGGAGCGGCGCCGGTGCATAAGTCAAGCTTATCGAAAAACGGCGGCGGAATCGAAAATGCTAAAAATGATATTCAAAATGAGCTAGAATGACCACTGTAATGACCCGCTGATGGTTACCATTGGGCAGCATGGATTTTGAACCTAAGCGTGGCAGTACGACATCCGGTGAAAGATTTGGGGTGCCCGCTGCCACTTCTGTGATGTTTGTTGACTTGTTGCCGATAAGGTTCGGGAGGACTTAGAAAATGTCTCTACGGCGCTTTCTGTCGATGTTGTTGGTTTCCGCGTTAGTACTGTGCCTGCCGTCGTTGCTGGCCGCACAGAGCACGGATGCACCCCAGGCTGAAGTATTCTTGGGATATTCCTGGTACCACATGGGTGGCCAAATCACCCCTTCGCTTACCGATGTGCCGGACTTCAAGAAGGGCGTAGGACTGCAGTTCACCTACAACCTCAACCGCTGGGCCGGAATCACTTTTGACGCCGGCGGCCGCTACAATGACACCTTCCGTTTAGAATCCTACTCAGTAGGTCCGAAGTTCACCTACCGCACCGAGCATTTCATGCCGTTTCTAGAGGCCTTGTACGGATTCCAGCATGTTGATTCGTATCCGACTCACGACCAGAACTCTACCATTTTGTTTCTGGGCGGCGGCTTGGATTACAAGATCAGCCCGCACTGGTCGATTCGTCCGTTCCAGGCCGATTACGTCCTGACCAAGTTTAGCCAGAGCATGCCTCCGGGGCACACCGACCTCTTCAACGGCGTTCGGCTTCAGGCCGGCGTGAGCTTCGACATGGGCCTGCCGAAAATGGAACGTGAAGTGAGCGCAACCTGCAGCGTAGAACCATCGGCAGTGGATGCCGGAGTCGCAGTCAGGGTTAGCGTGACGCCTTCCGGCTTCATGCCCAAGCGCACCGTAAGCTATTCGTACACGAGCACCAGCGTCAAGGTGACCGGCAATACGGGAACAGCATCGGTGGATACCACGGGGCTGGCTCCGGGAAGCTACACGGTAAGCGCCAAGGTATGGGATAACGGCAGAGGCGTACACCAGCGTTCTGCAACCTGCCAGACAACCTTCAGCGTCAACCGGCCTCCGATGCGTGGGCCGTCGTTGACGGTTTCGGCCAGCCCGGCTTCGGTGCTGTGCGGCGATTCGTCGACGATCACGGCCGTGGGCAGCAGC